>ERZ791821.1504-NODE-1504-length-11710-cov-3.140541_pt1 | contig 11710 bp, 6 predicted proteins | sample MGYA00510300_ERZ791821 | MGnify/ENA primary metagenome ERZ791821 (study PRJEB30046, sample SAMN00792034) | human gut metagenome | study: EMG produced TPA metagenomics assembly of the A metagenome-wide association study of gut microbiota in type 2...
TGGAAGTGCAATCAATGGAATTACCTTCCCGGTTAAAGTAACAGGAGTGGATCTTTCCAAATTTAAGAAAGTAACAGATTCTGACTCTGTAAGTATTACAGTAACAAACCGTGGTCAGACATCTACACAGACATACACTGGAAAAGACGCCTTATTTGAAAACTCAGACTATGCATATTATGTATTAAGCGAAGCACCTTCTTACTACAAAGAAGCAACGGTAAATGCAGATGGCTCTCTTTCTTTTGGAAAAACAGTTGGAACTGCAATTGAACTGACCAATGTATCTCCGGAATTTATGACTGAATCAAGATATGGAGATTATCAGCTGGATCTCGACGGACTGGAGAACACGATTGATGTTGGAACCGATCAGATCTATGGTGTTATTGTCAGCACAAAAGAAGGCAATGACTATGGTATGCGTCATGTGGAAAATATCTGGCGCGGAACAGAGCTGGCATGGTCAACTGGATTTACAACACAGGTGCATGGATGCCCGACTTCTTCTGCACATTACAAGAGCATGATGGGACAGCATATCAATAAGGTTACTTATTATACCAGCAAAGGAATCTACACGATTCCGGTGAATGATATTTTTGTTCCAACAAAATTTGAGGCAAGTGTATCCGTAGAAGACGCTTCTCTTTCCACTGGAAAGACAACGATGACCGTAACCGGACTTCCGGCTGATTATGATGCAGAATATTCCGTAGATGGTCTGGATGGATTTGCAGTAGACGGAAATACCATTTCTTATTCCGCAAATGCGAAAAAAGGAATGTATACTCTGACGATTCATGATAAAAAAGGTGTTTATGCAGATCTGACACAGAGCTTTACTCTGTATACAGATGCAATGCCGGCTGCTTACAACGAAAAAGGAAGTGCTCCGGCGCTTGTAAAAGCAGAGAATGCATCAGAAGATGACTTTGCTGATTATATCAAGAACATCACTTCGGTAAAAGTAAATGGAAAAGAATATGCAGCAACTGGAAAACGGAAAATAATTCTGATCAAAGAAGACGGTACGCTTGATCTGACAGCTGCCGCTTTTGCAGAAGGAAATAAATTTGAAATCGAAGTAACTGCAACAGGTTACAAGACGCTTTCCTTTACTTATGAGAAGAAAGAAACAACATATAAATATGTATATGCAGGTCTTACCTGGGCTGAGTATTGGGCAGCAGAAGGAGTTCAGGCGGCAGGAAGCGACGCTGGTTCGGATGAAACTGACAGTCGCAAAGAAAGTGATAAAGGCGCTTTTGATGTTGTAACCCGTGCGACCACAAACCATGGACTGCACAGAGGAAGCTTCCAGTGCGCAGCGACTATCTACATGAAAGATGGCACAACCTATGATGTGGCATATTATACCGCAGCAACCACGGCAGTTCTGACCAACGGCGAGACCGTAACTTACGATAAGAGCCAGATTGATCATTATGAAGTAAAAGGTCTGAAATATGTGCCTGTAAAAGTTTCGGAAGATGATTACGAAGATTTCTGCAAAAAGTATGTTGTGGTAGAAAACGGCGGAACACTTTCCGGTGGATTTTCTGAAAATAAACTGCAGAGCTATACAGGCCTGGTTGCAGATGTAACAGAAAACACAAACGGTCTGAAGATAGCAGTGAAAAATGCAGATGGAAGCTTCTCCTTCTCTGCAAGAACAACAGGAAGTGAATCCGGAATCAAAGATCAGGCGCTGAAGACAGCTCCGGATGCTGAGACCGTAGGACTGACCGTGAAAGAAGCCAAAGGTTCTTATGGAGAATTCCTTCGCGTAGATTTAACGGGAAATTACGGCGATCTGGCTGCTAATCTGCAGACCGTAACCTGGACTTATTACGGTGATGATTCCACTTATACGAATGCAAAAGCAACGTATGGAACAAAATTCGCAGCAGATAACTGGATGCATAAAGTAATGGGAATTCAGCTTGGCCTTACCGATTCCCTGCGCTGCACTTTACCGGAGGGAACGGATGGAACCGGTTATTGGAAGATTACGATTCATGCACTTGGCTATGCAGATGCTTCCTACACTTTTGAAGCAACTAAAGCGAATATTGTAGGAGCTGATCCGGTAGAGAGCACAGCAGCACTGGAAGAGGCAATTGCAAAGGCAGATACACTGAATAAAGAGCTTTACACGGAAACTTCCTGGAATAATATGCAGACAGAACTGGCAGAAGCAAAAGAAGCATTGGAGAAAAAACAGAGCCAGGGAACCGTAGACGAAGCAACAGAGCATCTGAATGCAGCAATCGAAGCACTTCAGTCCCAGTATGTATTAATGAACATTCCGTATGCTGAGTTCTATCAGGCAGAGGTTCATAACGATATTCCAGTAGATGCATTTACTTCCGCAACCAAGAACAAAACAAGAACAGCCTCACTTTCCGGCGGATCTTACCATGTGAATGCAGACGGAAGCGATATTACAGGTATCACCTTCCCAGTAAAAGTAACAGAGGATATGGATCTGAGCAAATACACGAAAGTGACAGATGAGGATTCTGTAGAAATCACCGTTACCAACCGTGGACAAACATCCACCACAACGTATACCGGAAAAGATGCACTGTATGAGAATGCAAGCTATGCATATTACACTTTACATGAGGTTCCGTCTTATTACAAAGAAGCATCTGTAGATGCAGACGGCAATGTAACCTTTGGTGCTGTTCAGGGAACCGAGGCAGCAAAGCTGGAAAATGTAACGGCAGAGCTCTCCACTAACAGCAAATACGGTGATTATCAGCTGGATCTGGATGGTCTTACTGATACCATCAAAGCAGGCGAAGATACCGTATATGGTGTTGTTGTCAGCACAAAAGAGGGCAACGATTACGGAATGCGTCATCTGGAGAATATCTGGAGAGTGTCTGAGCTGGCATGGAGCACTGGATTTACGACAAGCGTTCATAACTGCCCGACCTCCTCGGAACATTACAAGAGCATGATGGGACAGACCATCAACAAAATTACCTATTACACCAGCAAGGGAATTTACGAAGTCGACGCAGATGTATATGTACCGGTTAAGTTTGCATATGAATTTTCTGTAGAAAATGCGTCTGTCACATCTGGAAATGCTTCTGTTAAACTGGAAGGCCTGCCGGATGATTACGATGCTGTCTATACAGTAGAAGGTCTGACGGGAACCGTGTCCGGTGATACTCTGTACTTCAAGAATGCAGAGAAAGGTTCTTATACATTGACTGTCAGCGATAAGAATGGTAAATATGCAGATCTTTCCGCAGACTTTATCCTTTACACGGAAGAGATGCCGGCAGCATTTAACGAAGATACGACAACACCGGGTCTGTTTAAGAACGGGGATGCAACAGATGAAGAGTTTGCAGATTATCTGAAGAACATTACCTCTGTTACTGTAAATGGAAAAGCATATGCAGCAAGCGGAAGAGGAGCTGTTGTACTGTTCAATGAGGATGGTTCCTTAAAGACAGATGCAGCACCGTTCGCAGAGGGCGATTCCTTTGAAATTACAGTTTCTTCACTGGGATATCAGGATCTTAGCTTCACCTGGAAGAAATCAGCAGAAGAGCCGACTCCTACTCCTACAGAGACCCCAACCGTAACCCCGACCGAGACTCCGACTGTTACCCCGACGGAAACCCCGACCGTAACCCCAACTGAGACTCCGACGGTTACACCTACAACAGCACCAACCACAACCCCGACGACTGCTCCTACCACAATACCTACGACGCACCCGACAAGCACCCCGAAAGCAACATCTACTCCGCTTGCAAGTAATAAAGTATCCAATACTTCTACTTCCAAGAAGAGCGATAATGCAAAGACCGGTGATGCTACCAACATCTGGGGATGGGTAAGCATGGCAGTTGCATCTCTTGGTGCCGGCGGACTTGGATTCAAACTCCGCGGCAGAAAGAAAAACGAAGACGAAGAGTAATTCAGAACGAAATAACTGAGAAATTCTTCTGACATAAGAAATCACAGAAACCTCTGTTCCAGCTTTTCTGGCGGAGGTTTCTGCCGTTTCGAGGAGTAAAAAAGTGATTCTTTTCTTTTTGTAAAAAACAAAAAATTAAGTGTTCACACAATGCCCAATTCGTGCGATAATAATACTGTGTTTTTTGCACATGCAGCACAATGGAGGTGACTTAGAAAACATGACAGCAAAACTGTTGGAAAAACATATTACCGATACGATTCGGGAATGGCAGGTGAAGATCGGCTATGAGGGCGGTACGATGAAGCTCTACTACCCGGCGGAGTCCCTGCGCCGTTCCCTTTCTTTAGACGAAACAGAAGACCTGGATGCGGCACTTGCCGCGTTCTGTAAGGAAGTACAGCCGCGTCTTGGAACACTTGCGATTTCAGCGGTCAAGGACCGCTACTGCATGGAAATCCCGGAGGAGGGATGTTCTTATATCGAGCGGAAAATTCCTGTTCCGGAGCTCCTGCAGAACCTTCTGCAGGTGATCACAACGCCTGGAAACACAATGGAACAGGTTCGAAACTGCTTTTCTTCCTATGCAGAGAAAATGCATACTACCGTGGAAGAAAACGCATCCGAGGAGCATGAGATGGGCCATGTATTTTCTTTTTCAGACCCGTCTGTAGATGAATACTGTTACTGTGTCGAAGAAAATGAATTCGGCCTGACGTATCACCGTTTTTCACGGGAAGATTACGAGGCTTTATAAATAAAAGGAGGATATACACCATGGAATTTACAAAACTGCTGGAAGAAAGAAGAAGCATCCGCGCGTTTGATCCGGAGAAACACGTAACCGCAGAGCAGATCCAGGAGATCGTACAGGCAGCGATTCAGGCACCATCCTGGAAAAACTCACAGACAACACGGTACTATGCCCTTGTAACACCGGAGAAAGTCGAAGAATTTTCCGCAAAATGCCTTCCAGAATTCAATCAGAAGAGTTCAAAGGGAGCCGCACTTGTCGTAACAGCATTCGTAAAAGACCGCTCCGGCTTCACGCAGGACGGAACACCGGACAATGAAGTCGGAAACGGCTGGGGCTATTACGATCTTGGCCTGCATGACGAAAACCTGATCCTGCGCGCAAGAGAACTCGGCCTTGATACTCTGATTATGGGAATCCGTGATGAGAAAGCTATCCGTGAAGCCCTCTCCATTCCGGAGAATGAGCTCCTTGGTGCTGTCATTGCTGTCGGCTACCGTGCCATTAACCCGGACAAGCCGAAACGTAAAACCGTGGACGATATCTTAAAACTGTTCTAAATCCGGCGCATCCGTGTGAAGACGTGCGCGGTACTTTCCAGGCGGGAATCCAAAGAACCGGGAAAACTGCTTGCTGAACGCATAGACATCGCCATATCCGACAAGACCGGCAATTTCCTTCATCGGTACGCCGCCCTCGAGAAGAATACGGGCCTGCTCCATTCTCTTCCTGGTGCGGTACCGTGCAGGAGAGACGCCGGTCTGTTTTTTAAATACTTTTCGAAACGTCTCATAACCGATCTGGAGTGACCGGGCAAGCTCTTCGAGAGAAATTTCTTCATCAAGATTCTGCGAGAGCATATCGCAGGCGGCCTCGATCGGATCCCGCTGCAGATTCACCCGGTGCGCATGGTAGCCGTACATTCGCAGAATCTCTTTTTCCATCTCCGGAATCCGCAAAGGCAGCAGACTGTCCGGTGTGGCCTTTAACGACTGCAGAAGCTTCTGATACCGCTCGAGATCGCCGGGAAGCAGCTCTGCCTTTAACACCGGCTCCCGGTTCAGAACCGAAAGCGAGCAGAAAAAATCAAAAAACGGTTTCCCAATCGAAATAAAAAATTCCAGCCATTTCCCATCGGGGTCTACGCGTGTGGAATGCGGCACACCCGGCAGACGCTGGACCAGACTTCCCGCCTGCAGCGGATAGGAGGTGCCGTCCTCGGCAATATATTCCCCGCTCCCGCGCAGCAGCACGAAACAGCTGTAATACTCGTTCGAAAAATGATACTGCGAGCGGTCCGCTGTCTCTTTCCGCATAAAACCGCACGCCAGAATCCCGTTCTTCATTTCATTTCCAATACAGCGATAGATAACATCGCTCTTTTCTATTTTTGCAAGCAGATATTCCGGTATCATACGACTTCTCCTTTGCTTTCCCATTTTGGATAAAAGAAACACCAGATCAACTATTTCTCATCCGCGTGCAGTGTTTTATACTGAATCATAAGATAACTGCATGAATCTTTTGAAAATCCACAGATGTATTATATCACAGGAAAGCAAAAAAGGAACACCAATCTGGATAAAAAGAAGAGAGGCAGTCGGAAAATGCGAAAGCAAAGACAAGGAGGGTTTCAAGAACATGAGACAGACAAGAGACTGGGAAAATCAGTATATAACGCAGAAAAATCGTTATCCGATGCATACGCCGTACGGTGCGTATGAGACGGTAGAGCAGGCGCTCGCCGGAAATCGGAACGCGTCCCGCTTTGTAATGGATCTGAACGGAGACTGGAAATTCAAAATGTATCCGTCACCGGAAGCGGTGGAAGCATTTTATGAAGAGAATTTCGATCACGCAGCATGGGATACGATTCCGGTGCCGTCCAACTGGGAATTGCAGGGATATGGAAAGCCGGTTTACACCAATATGCTGTATCCGTTCAAACGGGAGGCAAACGGCGAAGCATTTGAGATCGAGATTATCGAAGGCACCTACGAGCTGAATGCGCCGTACGTACCGGAGAAAAATCTGACTGGCTGCTATTTCAGAACCTTCGAGGTTCCAACAGACTATATCGGCCGACAGCTTCTCATCGATTTCGGCGGTGTGGAGTCCTGCTTCTATCTCTGGGTCAACGGAAAACAGGTGGGGTATTCCCAGGACAGCAAAGTGAACGCGGAATTTGACATCACTGAATATGTGCAGGAGGGAACGAACACCCTCGCCGTACAGGTAATGCGCTACTGTGACGGTACTTACCTGGAAGATCAGGATTACTGGCATCTGTCCGGTATCTACCGCGATGTCCGCCTCGTATCGAAACCGGTGCAGCACATCCTGGACTATAAGGCAGAGACACTGTTCACACACCCGGATTACACGAAAGCTACCCTCTCTGTCACGATCTGGCCGGACAACTCCAAACCGCTGTACGGCGAGTATCATGCCAAAGTGACGCTGTATGATGCAGAACAGAACAAAGTAACCGAGATGGATTCGAGACCGTTTGCTGAGTGCGGCTTCTATCTGATGCCGAAATTCATCGCAACCGTTACTGCTCCGGTAGAGAACCCGGCACTCTGGACTGCAGAGACTCCGACACTTTACACCCTCGTTGTCGAGCTACAGAACAAAGAGAATGAGACGGTTGATATCGAGAGCTGCAAGGTCGGCTTCCGTCAGGTGGAAATCAACAGCCGCGGTGTTCTGACCCTGAATGGCAAACGCCTTGTGATCCGAGGTGTTGACCGCCACGATTTTTGCGCCGAGACGGGACGTACCGTTTCTGAGGAGCAGATGCGAAAAGAAATTGCTGTGATGAAACGCCTGAATTTCAACGCTGTTCGTACCAGCCATTATCCGAATTCCGTGAAATGGTATGATCTGTGTGACGAGCTTGGCATTTACCTTGTCGATGAGACAAATCTTGAGACGCACGGTTACGGCGGACAGCTCAGTGCATCCGCTGAGTGGACAGCCGCTTATCTGGAGCGTGCAACCCGTATGGTACTGCGTGATAAAAACCATCCTTCCATCGTCTTGTGGTCCCTTGGAAATGAATCCGGTGCCGGGGCGAATCATGCCGCGATGCACGGCTGGATCCGCGAATACGACAAGACAAGATACGTTCAGTATGAGTCCGGCAACCCAAAGAGTAATATTTCCGACGTTATCTGCCCAATGTATCCGACGATGAGCTGGCTTGAGGATGTGATGGCAGACGATTCCGATCTCCGCCCGTTCATCATGTGCGAATATGCGTATGCAAAGAGCAACAGCAACGGAAACTTCAGGGAGTTCTGGGACTATGTCAATAAATACCCGCGTTTCCAGGGCGGCTTTATCTGGGATTTCGCGGACAAGGCGATTGCGATCCACGAGGAGGACGGAAATATCAAATACGGCTACGGCGGAGCGTTCGGAGAGGATGTGACCGATCCGGTTCCGGATATGTGTCTGAATGGTGTTGTCTTTGCCGATCTTTCCTATAAACCGGGCGCCTATGAGGTGAGAAACGGCCAGTCCCCGGTTACGATTGAGCAGGTGAAAAATCCATATACCGGCGAAACTATATGGGTGCTGGCAAACCGCTACCATACCCTCGATCTTTCTCATCTGCAGGTGCGTTATGAAATTGTGCAGAACGGCGAAACGCTTGCCAAAGGCAGCTATCCGACATTTTACACGGCAGCCGGAACAACAGAGACGCTTCCGCTTCCGGAGCTTCCGGCGAAACTGCATGGCGAGGCGTATGTAAATTATTACGTTGAGCTTGCCCAAGATACCTTCTATGCACCGGCGGGAACAGAACTATACCGCCGTCAGATTCCGGTTACTTCAGGTGTTTATCTGGCAGACGAGAAAACGATTGTCGGGAAACCACTGACCGTATCGGAGGATGAAAATCATGTTCGCATCACCGGCGAAGAGACCGAAATTATCTTTGATAAAAAGACAGGTGAATTTACCAGATATCAGGCAAAGAGCGTTTCTTTTATGACCGGCGGAAAAGATGAATTTTATCGTGCCCCAACCGGTATTGATGAGGGAACCCATGAAAGTGATTACGATGATATCTGGCGCGCGGAAGGTCTGGATCGTCTGAAAAAGGAAGTACAGTCAGTATCGGCTGTCAGTGCCGGAAATCAGGTGCTTCTTGAAGTGCAGGCTTCCTATACCGCGGAGCCGGACAACGCAGTACTCTTTACCGCTCATACTCTGTATCGCATCGGCAGTGAGGGAATGGAGCTGAAAAACGAAGTAACAAACAACAGCGGCCTTGAGACCATCGCAAGAGTCGGACAGTCATTCTGCCTTCCTGCAGCGTTTGATACGCTCAGCTGGTATGGAAAAGGTCCCTGGGAGACGTATGCAGACCGAAAAGACGCAGCACTGATTGGACTTTATACATCTTCTGTAGCAGAACAGCACGTTCCGTTTGCAGTACCGTGCGAATGCGGTGGCCATGAGGATACGCGATTTGCCGTTCTTTCAGATGGAACACATACCGTTCAGATTGTAGGCAGTGATGATTTCCATTTCAGTGCGCTTCCATATTCTATGGCAGAATATCGAAAAGCCGCATATGAGGAAGAACTTCCGGAGCATACGACAGGAACCTGGCTGATCCTGGATGCAGCACACGCAGGCCTTGGCGGAGATACCGGCTGGACGAAAAACATCCATCCGGAATATCGCGTATGCAAGGGAAGATATAGCTATACGTTCCGTTTCCATTTCGCATAAAAGAAAGAAATCGGCCAACTGTTTATTTTTCGGAAGGCAGACGGCCGATTTTATTTGCTCATTCGCAGCCATCATGAAAAGTTTTGCTTCGCAAAAGGAGAACTGCACACGCCTGAAGCACTTTTTTGCGCACCGGAGCAGCAATCATTTTGCCTGTTTTATTTAGTAGCGTTAATAATAAATACTTGACAATTTATAAGGAGTGGTGTAGGGTAAAGGTGTCAAAGGAATTTCACCGGATTGGGTGTAATTCCGTTCACTATCCTATACGAAAAGAAGAGGTATTCATGATGAAAGAATTAAAGCCAATCAAAGAGGGTAAGGTACGCGAGATTTATGATAACGGCGACAGCCTGATCATGGTAGCAACCGACCGTATTAGCTGTTTTGATGTCATTCTGAACAATGTGGTAACAAAAAAAGGTACCGTTCTGACCCAGATGTCCAAATTCTGGTTCGATCTGACAGAAGACATCCTTCCGAATCATATGATCTCTGTAGACGTAAAAGACATGCCGGAATTTTTCCAGCAGGAGAAATTTGACGGAAACAGCATGATGTGCCGTAAGCTGGAAATGCTTCCTATCGAGTGCATTGTCCGCGGCTACATTACCGGAAGCGGCTGGGCAAGCTATCAGAAAACAGGAAAAGTATGTGGCATCGAGCTTCCGGAAGGATTAAAAGAATCTGACAAGCTTCCTGAGCCAATCTACACTCCGTCCACAAAGGCTGAAATCGGAGATCATGACGAAAATATCTCTTATGAGCAGAGCATCGCCCATCTGGAAAAATACTTCCCGGGAAAAGGAGCCGAGTATGCAGAGAAGCTTCGCGACTACACCATCGCTCTGTATAAAAAATGTGCTGATTATGCTTTAAGCAAAGGCATTATCATTGCAGACACAAAATTTGAGTTTGGTCTTGATGAAAACGGAAATATCGTAATCGGCGACGAGATGCTGACTCCGGACAGCTCCCGCTTCTGGCCTGCAGATGGTTATGAACCAGGCCATGGTCAGCCATCTTTTGACAAACAGTTCGCGCGCGACTGGCTCAAAGCCAACGATGGAAACCACGACTGGACTCTGCCGCAGGAAATCGTAGACAAGACGATCGAGAAATATCTTCAGGCATATGAGATGCTGACAGGAAAACCGCTGGCATAAAGAACATCATAGTGTTAAAAAGCTACAGGAGGCAGGTTCTGCCTCCTGTTTTTGCATATTTTGTGATAAGATCAGATGATAATCTGATACTCAAATGCGTGAAACATGTGATATAATGGGAAGAAAGACAGGATGCGAAGGAGGAAACACGATATGAAAATTGCTACTGCAATTGAAAAAATGACAGATTTTTATAAGGGAAATATTCATGATATTTATCATTTTCTGAAGGTATGGGCCTTTGCAAAGAACATCGGCGAGGCCGAAGGATTGGATCCAAAAACACAGGAAACGCTGGAGATGGCAGCTGTTGTCCATGATATTGCCTGCCCGCTGTGTCGGGAAAAATACGGAAATACCAGCGGAAAGCATCAGGAAGAGGAAAGTGCGCCGCTCGTTGCAGAATTTTTCAAAGATGTACCGGCAGGAGAACTGGATGTCGAACGCATCACATGGCTGGTTACGCATCATCATACCTATACAAATGTAGAGGGAATGGATTACCAGATCCTGCTGGAAGCCGATTTTCTAGTCAATGCCGGCGAGAGCGAATATTCAAAACAGGCGATTGAAAATTTCTGCAGAAAAGTATTTCGGACGGAAGCGGGAACGCATCTGTTGAAGAGTATGTTTCTGGAGAAGGAATAAGGTCATGAAGTGTGACATCCTCCACCACCTCTACAGGTGGTGGAGGATGTCACTTTTACAGCAGGACAGCCGGGGACATTTAACCTTTATGGCAGTCAACCGGGAGATCCCGAAGTATCTGGATGCGACTTTATGGAGCCGGGGATTTCCGGCGATCTTAACCAGCGGCACCTTAAAAGCCGGGAACGGGTTTGCAAGAACCAGACAGATGACCGGGCTGGAAAAAGAAACGGGCGTCCGGGAGTGTGTGGCAGAATCCCCATTCTGTTACAAAGAGAACTGTCTGCTTTACATCCCGGAGCATTTAAGACCTATGAAAAAGGGAAGCAGGGAAGAGGCCGAGCAGCTTGCCGGGCAGATCCGTGATCTGGTGTGTTCCACTTACGGGCATACGCTGGTACTGTTCACATCTTATACCCTGATGGGAAATGTGCATCAGCTTTT
>ERZ791821.1506-NODE-1506-length-11689-cov-5.961578_pt1 | contig 11689 bp, 11 predicted proteins | sample MGYA00510300_ERZ791821 | MGnify/ENA primary metagenome ERZ791821 (study PRJEB30046, sample SAMN00792034) | human gut metagenome | study: EMG produced TPA metagenomics assembly of the A metagenome-wide association study of gut microbiota in type 2...
ATCGCCGTCGTCAGCGGCGGGGCCCGCGGCATCGATACCAAGGCACACCGGGGATCCTTAGCCGGCAAAGGGATTACCTGTGCCATCGTAGCCAACGGCCTGGACACGGCCTATCCGCCGGAAAACAAGTCCTTATTTGCAGACATCATAGAAAAAGGCGGCTCCGTCGTCAGCGAATACGCCTTCGGAGTCCGCCCTTTGGCTATCAATTTTCCGGCCCGCAACCGCATCATCGCCGGCCTGTGCCGCTGCGTCGTCGTGACCGAGGCGGCCCTGCGCAGCGGCTCCCTCATTACGGCCGATTTCGCACTTGAAGAGGGACGGGACGTCTTCGCCGTCCCCGGCAGCATTTATTCGGAAATGAGCAAGGGGACGAACGCCCTTCTGCGAAAAGGAGCCATCGCCCTGACGGGCATTGAAGATATCCTGTCCGAATATGGCTGGGACGCAGAGGAAAGAGAACAGGCCGCTCTGCCATTCTCTCTCACGCTGCTGGAAGAAGCCCTGTTGGAGGCTCTGCCCTGCGACCGGCCCATGACGCAGGACGAGCTGGTCGTCAAAACGAAGCTGCCGCCGTCTCAGCTGAGTCCCCTGCTGCTGAAGCTGCAGCTGTACGGCCTCATTGAAGAAACAGGCGGCACGTCGTATGTGAAAAAGCCCGGGCCGTAGCCCTTATCCTTCGGCAAAGCGGTATCCCGCTCCCCACACGGTTTCAATATAGATGGGCTGCGTCGGATCGGGTTCTATCTTTTCACGGATGCGGTTGATATGCACCATAACCGTCGCCGTATCGCCGGCGGCGTCCAGGCCCCAAACCCGGTCAAAAATCCGCTCGCGGCTGAATACGATGCCCGGATGCTTGGCTAAAAAAGCCAGCAGCTCGAATTCCCGGTTGGTCAAAAAGGCTTCCTTGCCCTGGGAAAAGACGCGGTGCTTTTTTAAATGGATTTCCAGCTCGCCCACTTTGAGGACATCTTCGTCCTTCGGCGCGGCGCTAGCGCGGCTCGTCAGCCGTTCATAGCGGCTGATATGAGCCTTGACACGAGCTACCAGCTCGCTGGGGCTGAAGGGCTTGCTGATGTAGTCGTCGGCTCCCAGTCCCAAACCCCGGATCTTATCGATGTCTTCCCGCTTGGCCGACACCATGAGAATGGGTACGTCTTTCTGCGCCCGTATTTCCCGGCAGACCTGAAAGCCGTCCATGCGCGGCAGCATGATATCCAATAAAATTAAATTGTATTCATCAGCTAAGGCTTTTTCCAATCCGGTTACCCCGTCTTCGGCAATATCGACTTCAAAATCGTTCGCTTCCAGGTAATCCCGCTCTAATTCCGTAATTTCCTTATTGTCTTCAATGATCAAAATGCGCTTCAATGCTATTCCTCCTTTGCAATGGGCAGCCGCATGGAAATCGTCAGGCCGCCGCCCTTCGTTTCCTCCGCCCAAATCGAGCCGTGCAGCGATTCGATAATCTGCTTGGCAATCGCCAATCCCAGACCGCTGCCCTTCTTTACGTCCGTACGGGCCGCATCGGTACGATAAAAGCTGTCGAACAATTTCGGCAAGCTTTCGGCAGGCACGCCGGCGCCGTAGTCGACAAAGGAAACGACGACGGACTCGCCGTCCTCGGCAATGACGATTTCTACGTCGGCCTTAGGCGTCGTCTTATATTTTACGCAGTTCGTCAGCAGGTTTTCCACGACTCGCCGAAATTGGTTCCGGTCTATAGCGACGGCCGCCGCGCTCTTATGTCCCTGGAGCGTCAGCGTCACGCCCTGCTCGGCCAGCGTCATAGCTGTCTCGCCGATGACGTCTTCAAAATACCGGTATATCGGTACGACTTCCAGCGAAAAGGGAATGCGTCCCAAATCCAGCTTGGAAAACAGGAACAGGCTGTCTACGAGCCGCTCCATAGCGCAGGCCGTGTCGTAAATTTTATCGACATATTGGCGCTGCTTTTCCGGCGTCCTGGCAATGCCCTCGCGAATACCGCTGGCATAGCCCTTCAGCAGCGTAAGCGGCGTCGCCAAATCATGCGAAATACCGGCGATAAGTTCCTTGCGGTTCTGCTCATACTTTTGCCGCTCTTCCCGCACCTTCCGCAGCTCCTTGCGCATGTCGTCAAAATCGCGGCACGCCTGGCCCAATTCATCCTGCGCCGGCACGGCGAGGGGATATTCGAGGTTCCCTTTTTGAATTTCCGCCGCTGCCCTCCGCAGTTCTGCCAGCGGCTCGATAATCTGCCGCGACAGGAGGCGCGACAGGTACAGTCCCAGCCAGATGATGACGATGATGGAAAGGATGAGGACAGCAAACAACACGATTTCCAGCACATCCTCCAAGGCATCGCCGGCATTGTACGACGTGACAAAGGGCATGTGCCCGGCCGCCCATATGACCGTGTCGCGGCGAGGCGAAGAATAAATAAAGGCAAAGTCCTCGTTATTCCACGACATGGCCGAGGCAGCGTCTCCGCACTGCATTTGGACTAAATGCCGTATATCGTTTTCATTAGCTCCGTCGGTGATATACAGCAGACGGCCGTCGGCGACGATGACGGTCTGTATGCCGTGCTTTTCCAAAATCAGGCATTCTTCAAACACGTCTTCCAACTTCAGCGAATCCTCGTTTTCTACCTTCATGCGCAGGGAACTCACGGCATAGGAAATCGACATGGACGACCCCTTTTCCGGCCACAGCAGGGCCAGCTCGCTCTGCCGCACCGTGCCGGTAAACTGTAGCCCGGCAAAGATAACTCCCCCTAAAATCGTCAGCCACACGACGGGAATGAATACCATGAGGAAATTCGTCAGCATCATCCGTTTCCGCAGCGAAATATCCCGTATCTTCAGCAAGACCATCCCTCCCCATTCATCGATACGTTTTCATCATATATTATACTCTATATTCATTAAATATTTCTAAAGTTTATAAAAAGATTCATAGTGATACGCAAAAACACCTGACATCGTCTCAACGGACCCATATCAGGTGTTTTTTACATACCCATAATATTATACTTGTCAGATGCCTCTTGAGCCATACAATGCAGCGTCAGCTGCAGTAATCGGACGAATAGGCCGGCAGGGATTGCCGACAGCGACGACATTGTCGGGAATATCGCGGACGACGACGCTGCCGCCGCCGATGACGACGTTGCTGCCAATCGTCACGCCGGGCATGACCTGCACGCCTGCCCCTATCCACACGTCGTGTCCTACTGTAATGGGACAGGCGTATTCCAGCCCTTGATTCCGCTGCCCTGCGTCGATGGGATGGCCGGCCGTATAAAAGCCGCAGTTCGGCGCGATAAAGACATTGTCGCCGAATACGACCTTATTGGCGTCCAGGATCACGCAGTTGTGATTGGCAAAAAAATGATCGCCGATTTCGATATTATACCCGTAGTCGCACCAAAAGGGCTGCAATATAGAAAAGGAAGAGCCCGTCTTTCCCAATAAGGACCGCAGGATGCGTTCCTGCTCCGCCGCTGCCGACGGACACAGCTGATTGAAGGCATAGCATAAGTCCTTTGCCCTCATCCGTTCTGCCAGCAGTTCTTCGTCATAATTGGCATCGTACACCATCTGCCGGAGCATCTTTTCTTTTTCAGTCATAGCGCCTTCTGCGTCCTCCTTCTATGGCTCAGGAACGAATACCGCCAGCGGCCTGGTTGCGTCCCTTGCTTCCAACCCCTTATGCAGGCGCCACAGCCACGAGCTCAGGGTACTGAAGTTCAGCCGGAAATAGAAATGGCCGAAGCTGTCAGGGCCTTCAAAAAAGGGAACCCGGGCCAAATCGAAGTGGTCGTCCCAGGGAAAATCCCGCCCCGTTTCTACAGTAAAGCCGTACTCATACCCGGCAGCCTGCGTCTCTTCCATGACCATGTCGTCAAATTCTCCTTCGGGAAAGGCGATATACTTGCAGGGCTTCTGCAAATGAGATTCTATGGCCGCCTTGGATTCCCGCAGCTCCGTCCGCACGTCCTGGCGGTCAAAGCTTGTCAAGGGCTTGTGGCTCATCGTATGAGAGCCGAATTCCATGCCGTTCCGCCCCATTTCCTGTACCTGGGCCCACGTCAGATATCCCGGCGTATCCATCAAATCGACGATGAGAAAAATCGTTCCCGTAAGGCCGTATTTCTTCATAATGGGATAGGCCTGTTCATAGTTGTCGACATACCCGTCGTCAAAGGTAATCATGACCGGGCGGTCGGGCAGGCTGCCTTCGCCGCTCATATAGGCGGCGAACTGGTCCTGCGTAACCGCATGATAATCATGGTCGTGAAGGTACTTCATCTGTTCTTCAAAATCTGCCGGCGTCATCGTCAGCACTGTTTGAAACTTGTCGTTTACCTGATGATAATTCAGGACAGGAACGCCGGTCAGCAAATAATTTGTCGAGCCGAAAAACCAAAACAGCCCGATGCCTGCTATCAGGACGGCCCCTGTCATCGCCAGGCCGGCAAGCCAAGATACGATTTTTTTCATCGCCACGCTCTCCCTTGATGCGTACTCTAATCATTGCCTAATAGAATAGCACATTTGACCTGATGACGCAAGAATGGAATCTAGTTTTGACAGCCCTTTACTCCCCGCCCTTCGTCCACGGCGGCCTGCATCATATTTTCTTCTCGTCTGGCCCTGATTCCTTCCCCTGTCAGGACAACTCTCCCATCGCGTTCTGTCATGTCTTCCGTAGTAAAAAGCGCAGTCCTTGCGTCTTCCCAGAGGCTGCCAACAACAGAATTTCCGCTTTTTCTCATAGCATTCATAGGAAAATACAATCTCCTTCGCAAGACCCGCCGCTACAGCGCCGTAATCGTCCGATGATCCCCGCAGACGGCGCAGTCCGGATTCTGCGGAAAGGGCACCTTGCGGAAGGTCATGGTCAGGGCATCGTAGGTCAGGAGCGTCCCCGTCAGCAATTCGCCGGCGCCCGTAATATATTTAATCGCTTCCGTCGCCTGAATCGTCCCGATCGTGCCGGCCGCAGCGCCCAATATACCGATGTCTTTCGCCGTCGGCACGTCGCCGGGAGCCGGCTCTTCCTCGAAAATGCAGCGATAGCACGGCCCCCGGCCCGGCACATAGGTTAGGACCTGCCCGTGATACGCCACGACGCCGGCATGGGAAAAGGGCTTCTGCAGCAGGACGCAGGCGTCGTTGATGAGGAATTTAGCCGAGAAATTATCCGTCCCGTCTATGATGAAATCGTAATCCTTATCGTTGATAATGTCGGCAATATTGCTCCGCGTCACCTCTTCGCAGTACGGCACGACTGTCACGCCGCCGTTCAGCTCCCACAGCCGTTTCTGTGCCGACAAGGCCTTCTCCATGCCGACAGCCGCCTCCGAATGAACGATCTGCCGCTGCAAATTAGACACATCGACGACGTCGCCGTCGACAATCCCCAGCGTCCCCACGCCGGCCGCCGCCAAATACAAGGCAATAGGCGACCCCAGCCCGCCTGCGCCGATGAGCAATACCTTGCTTTCCCATAATTTCTGCTGCCCCGCTTCGCCGATGCCGGCCAAAGCCATATTGCGGGCGTATCTGTTTGTTTTTTCTATTATTAATGTTGCCATATGTTTTTACTAAAAAATATTATGTATTACAGTCAAAAATTTTATATGTATTCAAAAGCATTATTTACTAAAAATAATCTTCCTACTTAAATTCAGGAAACTGTTCACTTATCAACTTTTCAAATACTTCTGTCTTCTCCCAATAATTAGGCCCACGCACTAATCGTATAAATCCTCGATTACGAAGTCTATAAAATACGGATTTCATAGTATTTTCAGACTTTATTCCTGTAATTGATCTTCCAATACTATTTTTTATAGTATCATGCTTTCTTAAATAAGAAATTACAATTTCTTCTGGTGAAGCAAGTTTTTCGTGTTTTATGATAACTAATACGGAATTTTCTTTTTCAATAATTTGGGGAGCTTTTAACCGCAACTTACTCATTGCTTCAAATGCTGTATTTAAACCTTCACCAACGTCTTTATTAGGGGCATCTGGAAATTTATTAATTAATCGAACTAATTTAGGATTTCTAGCTGCTTGCGCAGTTAAAATATTTTCAGGAGTAATATGGCCCGGTAATTTTCCTGGACTCTCAACTTCAACTCTATTATCAAATACCCTTATTTGAATATCAGTTATAATGCTGTAATCTCTATGCAACACAGCATTCGTAATTATCTCATGTAAAGTTTCTTCTGGGTACTCAATAGTTTCAAATTCGCTTCCCAACTTACGAATTGATTCTATAATTTCTTTAGTTTTTTCAACTGCATCATAAATTTCCCTATAAGCACACCCTTCGACAGTATAAGGCAATTCCGCAAGCATATCTCGATCGGCTTCACCAGATGTCTTGTATCTAAATATTTTTATAGACGAACGTTTAGGCAAACAAATTTGAGGTTCATCAGAAAATAAAAGCTCTCCAGCTACAGTCAATTTTCCGCCTTTTGCCAAACGCTGTTTTACAAGCCACTTTTCAGGTTCAACTTCCGGTATTATTGCACTTGAAAAAAATTTAAAAATATTAGAATCAGTAGCATCAAATAATTCTGAATCACTAACAGGTTCATTTTCATAAGATGTTATTCCCTTATCTAACTCCAATCTTCGCATTTTTTCTGGAGTATCAATAGGTAAACTTTGTGCCCCTTTTCTAATAAATACCTTATTATCAGTTGTGTAAACTATTGATTGCGTCTTGAATATGCATATTTTTAAAACATATGTTCCTAAAATTGGATGTTGCAAAAAATCCAATTCATAATAGTTTTCAACATTTACAATAGATTCAATAATTTGAATAAATGAATTAGCTTCTTCTATATATTTAAATCCTTCCCAATGTTTTATCTTACTAGCATTTTCTTCTCTAATACCAATGTAAATATCTCCACCGCTTGAATTTGCGAATGCAGAAATTATTTTACTAAATTTTTTGCCAGAAATATTTTTGTCTTTAAAATCATTGAAATGATCTTCTTCGATTTTAAGCAATTCACTTAAACTTGATTCTGTTAATTCTTTAACCTGATAGCTCATATTTCTCCTATTAGAATTCAATAAAATATTATGTAAAGGCCCGTGATTATAAAAAAATTCTATACCACAGGCCCCTTCAACATTGCTTATACTCCTTTTAGTATGAGAAAGGCCATGACGGCGGCAAGTATCGCAATGGATATGACGCGGATGCCTGAACCGCCGCGCAGTGACACATGGGGCAACTTTCTCTTTTTCTTAGGCCGGCCGGCAGGGCGCGGCCGTTTCGACATGTCTTCTTCCATCGCTTATACGCCGGGCCAAGCCATTTCCTTGCCGCCTAAGATATGGGCGTGCATGTGATGTACCGTCTGGCCGGCCTTTTCGCCAGTGTTAAAAATGACCCGGTAGCCGTCTTTGTCCAGTCCCAGTTCCTGGGCGACCTTCTGGATGGCGAAGAGCATCCTGCCGGCTACGTCGGCGTCGTCTTCCGTCAGAGCCGCAATGCTGGCGACGTGTTTTTTCGGAATGACCAGGACGTGTACCGGCGCGACAGGCGCAATGTCCTTGAAAGCGAAAAAGTTATCGTCTTCATACACCTTCGTACTGGGAATTTCTCCCTTGATGATCTTGCAGAATAAGCAGTCTTCCATGTTAAGCATCCTCCTTTAATGTACCGTAAAGTATATGGTTGTCCGCCCGGTCCAGCACGACGGGAACGATTGCGCCTTCGCAAGGTTCCGTCAGGCCTTCCGCGCAGACCCGTTCGTAGTTTTCCGAAAAGCCTTCGCCCATCGCACCGTCCTGCCGCTCGATGAGGACATGGACGGTCTTGCCGACCATCCGGGCCAGGAGCTCATCCTTCTGCCGGGCCGACAAAGCGTTGACGATTTCAACGCGCTCTTTCTTTACCTGCGAATCGACTTGATTCGCCATGGCCGCCGCCGGCGTGCCGGGCCGCTGCGAATAGGGAAAGGCGTGGATGTGGGAAAATTTCAGCTCTTCCAGCGTTTCCATCGTCTCTTGAAACAGCTCGTCCGTTTCACCGGGAAAGCCTAAAATCAAGTCCGTCGAGATGGTCAGGCCGTGAATGCGGCTGCGCAGCTCGGCAATCAAGCCTTTGTACTCGATCTTTGTATACTGGCGATTCATAGCCTTCAGGATGGCGTCGGAGCCGGACTGCAGGGGCAGGTGCAGGTGCGGGCAAATGCGGTCGGATGAATTCATGACCTCGATGAGGTCGTCGTCTACTTCCAGCGATTCGACGGAGCCCATGCGGATGCGCTGCACGTCCGTCTCGTCCAGGAGACGCCGCAGGATGAGAGCCAGCGTCGGCCGTTCCGGCAGGTCCTTGCCGTATGCGCCCAAGTGAATGCCCGTCAGGACGAGCTCCTTGAAGCCGTAGGAAATGAGGCGCTGCGCCTCGGCTATGACGGCGTCGGGCCGGCGCGACTTCAAGCCGCCCCTCGTGTACGGTATGATGCAGTAGGTGCAGAAATTATTGCACCCTTCCTGAATCTTTAGGTCGGCCCGCGTATGCTCTACGGCCGACGGATAGAGGGGAATTTCCTCGAATTCGTCGCCCTTCATGACGTCGTGCACGGCCTGTATCGTCCCGTCGGCTTCACGTCCCAGCAGCGTTCGGACGATGGCTGTGATATTCTTCTTTTCATTGGTGCCTACGACGGCGTCGACGCCGTCCATGGCCGCCAACAGCTCCGGATCGAGCTGGGCGTAGCAGCCCGTCACGACGACGACGGCCTCAGGATTGCGCTTTTTCGCCCGTCGGATGAGCTGCCGCGATTTCTTCTCCCCCATCTGGGTTACCGAGCAGGTGTTGATGACATACACGTCGGCAACATCGTTAAAATCGGCATCGGCAAAGCCTTCGGCCAAAAACAGGCCGCGCATGCTGTCCGTATCGTATTGGTTGACGCGGCATCCCAGCGTCGCAAAAGCAATAGTCGCCATTATTTAAATCCTCTTTCGTATTTGACAATCGCCAAGGCGGCCAGCGACGCCGTTTCGGCCCGCAGGATGCGGGGCCCTAAGGAAACGGTACGGCACCAGGCGGCGTGCTCCTCGGCGTATTGTATTTCTTTCGGTGAAAACCCGCCTTCGGGGCCGATGCAGAGCACTACGTTTCCCGTGCGGATCTGGCTGCATACGTCGGCCAGCGGAGCCGTTTCCCGTTCATAGGGAATGACGAACCGCTCATGGCCGTACTGATCCACCAGAGCCCGGAACTCGACGACGTCCTCTACAGGCGGCACGTCGCTGCGGCCGCACTGCTTCGCCGCTTCCAGGGCCAGGCGCTGCCACCGTTCCCGCCGGCTTTGACGGCGAGTTTCATTTAATTTTACTACACAATTTTCCATTTGTACAGGAACAATGCGGCTGACGCCTAGCTCCGTCGCCTTCTGGACGACCCAGTCGAACTTGTCGCTCTTGAGCAGCCCCGCCGCCAGGACGACCTCGCCGGCCGTCTCGTCGCCGTCGGACAGCTTCTTCGCCGGAGTCAGCATGGCCGAATGGCCCTGCACGGCCGTGATGACGCATTCGTACGTCGCGCCCGTACTGTCCGTCACAGCCAGCGTGTCTCCCACCGTATGGCGGAGGACGACGAGGACGTGGCGGGCGTCGTCGGCCGACAGCTCAAAATTCCCGCAAATGGGAAAATCCGTAAATAGTTTCCGCATTATAGTCTCCTCATGCGCACGGCGTACCAGCCGTTCTGCAGGCATTCATCTTCCCAGGCAAAGCCTGCTTCCCCTGCGGCGCGGCGGACCTCGCCGATGCGCTCGTCAATGATACCGCTGGCAATCAGGACGCCGTCTTTTTCCATGTACGGCGGAAGAGACGGCAGCAGGGCCAGGACGGCGTTGGTCACCAAATTGGCCACGACGACGTCGGCCTTTTTGCCGTCGGCCGATACGGCGGCCAGCAAATCGCTGTTGTACACGTCGACGACGTCGCTCACGTTGTTCAGGTTGGCGTTGATGACGGCCTGAGACACGGCCTTTTCGTCGAAATCGACGGCGACGACGTGCTTTGCGCCGAGCTTGGCCGCCGCTACGGCTAAGATGCCCGTGCCCGTGCCGATGTCGAATACTTCGGCTCCCGGCTTGACGGCCTGTTCCAAATACTGGACGCACATGCACGTCGTGTCGTGGAAGCCGCTGCCGAAGGCCAGTCCCGGCTCGATGACCACGACGTCTTCTCCTTCGCCCGGCTCGGCCGGCTCCCAGGCCGGCGCGGCCCAGAAATGGTCCGATATCTTCTTCGGATGAAAATAGGCCTGCCAGGAATAGAGCCAGTCCGTGTCGTCGGTTAGGTTCGTCCGGATCTGCCACTTACCCAGGGCTGCGTCGCGCCGGGCCAGCTCCCTCATATGCGTTCGTACCGTTTCCACAGCGTCCTTCTGCTCCGGCGGGAAATACGCCGTTATACGGATGCGGCCCAGCTCGTCGGCCTCGTCGTCGTGGATGATCGAGCCGCTGCTGCCGCATTCATATAAAAGAAGGGCCACCAAATCGGTGGCCTCTGGGGAAACAATCAAATCGATTTCATTCCATTTCATCGAATGTTCTCCCTTATCTTCAAAGTTCTTCTTTTAATTTGCTCCAAAAGCCTTTTTTGCCCTTAGATTTTTCTTTGGAACCTTCCGGCGATGTCTGGGCCGGCTTAGGCTCCCCCACCCAGGTTTCGCCGCCTGCGTAGGCAAATTCCTTCAGCAGTTCCTTCTGCTTGGCGTTCATCTTCTTCGGTACGGCTACGGTGACCTGTACGTGATGGTCGCCGCGGCGGTCCTTCGCGCCTAAGACGGGCACGCCCTTGCCGCGGATGCGGAATACCGTGCCGGTCTGTGTGCCGGCAGGAATTTTCAGCTCGATCTTGCCGTCCAGCGTATCGACGCGGATCGTCGAGCCCAAGGCCGCCTGGGCGAAGGAAATCGTTTCCTGCGACAGGATATCGTTTCCTTCCCGCGTAAACTGCGGGTCCCGGCGGACGAAGATGTATACGTACAAATCGCCGTGGCCGCCGCCGCGTACGCCCGGTTCGCCTTCGCCGGCTACGCGGAGACGTGCGCCGTCGTCGACGCCGGCAGGAATCTTGATCTTCAGCTTCTTGCGGACCTTGACCGTGCCGTCGCCGTGGCACTTCGTGCATTTCTTCTTGATGATCTTGCCCGTGCCGCCGCAGTGCGAGCAGGTGCGGACGTTGACCATCTGGCCGAAGGGCGTGTTCTGGACGACGCGCTGCTGGCCCGTGCCGTGGCAGACAGGACATGTTTCTACGTCGCTGCCCGGTTCGGCGCCGCTGCCATTGCAGCGGTCGCACGTTTCATCCTTCGGGACCTGGATTTCCATTTCCGTACCGAAGGCGGCCTGCTTAAAGGAAATATCCACGTCGAAGCGCAGGTCTGCGCCGCGCTGCGGGCCGTTTGCCGACTGGCGGCGTCCCTGGCCGCCGAAGAAATCGGCGAAGATGTCTTCAAAGCCGCCGAACCCGCCGCCCTGACCGAATCCGCCAAAGCCGCCGAACCCACCGAAGCCGCCTGCGCCCGGACCGCCGGCGCCGCCGTTTTCAAAGGCGGCGTGGCCGAACTGGTCGTATTGGGCGCGCTTGTTCTTATCGGACAAGACCTGGTAAGCTTCGTTGACTTCCTTAAA
>ERZ791821.1507-NODE-1507-length-11679-cov-10.211459_pt1 | contig 11679 bp, 7 predicted proteins | sample MGYA00510300_ERZ791821 | MGnify/ENA primary metagenome ERZ791821 (study PRJEB30046, sample SAMN00792034) | human gut metagenome | study: EMG produced TPA metagenomics assembly of the A metagenome-wide association study of gut microbiota in type 2...
CCGTCGGTAACGGTGGTGAATTCGCAGAAGCTTAAGTAGACGCCCATGATGAAGGGCACCAGGAACCCGATGATGAATGCGGCGAATGTGGGGAGCGCGAACAGCGCCCACCACCTGCGTATCGCCTTGCCCGCCATGCTGATCATGACTTTTCCTCCTCCTTGAGTCCGCTGCGTTGCGACACTACATCGTGCGCCGGCTGCGGAGTTCAACTCAATGCGAGCTTGCCGATCGAGAACCGCATGCACGGCCTGTTCTCGTTCAAGCCTATGTTCATAGTAAACGTCGAATCATTATATGTCAAACGTTGTCATTTTCAGCGTTTCAAGCTCGAGCATACTCCGGCTCCAACAATCTTCTTTCAACTAAGATAATGGCTATATAAAGCCAATCTAACGCCGTCATAGCTACTTTGCAAACGTTTGTAATACAATCGTTGTCATCGCCGCAAATCAATCAATCAGCATGTACACTGGAGTCAGTTGTGCATGTGTATTGCGATTTTCCATTCAACGCAAAGGGGGCTGCAATGGCTACGAGCATTCAGGATGTCGCCCGCGAGGCCGGCGTCTCCATCTCCACCGTCTCACGTTCCTTCACCAGACCGGATCTGGCGTCGGCCAAGACCCGCGAGCGCGTGCTCGCCATCGCCGACAAACTCAATTTCTCACTCTCCCGCTCGGCTGCGGCCCTGAAATCCGGCCGCTCCCTGCGCATCGCAGTACTGATGAGCGGCCATATCCGCCTGTGGTTCACCGCCTCGGTCATCGAGGGACTCAACGAGGTGCTGCACACGCAGGGCTACGATATTTCGGTATTCCAGATTTCCAGCATCGAGGAGCGCAAGGAATTCTTCGAGATGTTGCCGGTACGCCGTAACGCCGATGCCGTGATTGTGGCGTCTTTCGATATCGACAACAACGAAATCGCGCAACTGGCTTCGGTCGGCGTGCCGATCGTCGGCATCAATTCAGTCGAACCCGAAGCCCGCGGCTTTACCGCCGCCGTCAATATCGACGATGTGCAGGGCTCCACGCTGGCCGCCCGCCATCTTATCAATCTCGGACATCGCCGCATCACCTACATCAGCACCAATCGCGAGGTGTCGCTGAGCTTCTCCGTGCAAAGCCGATTCGACTCATTCACCGCCTGCTGCCGCAGGGAAGGCATCGAGCCGCAGGTCATCGTCTGCAAGGTCGATGACGATGGACGTTATGAAATCAGCGACGTAGTCAACCAACTCATGAGCCAAGACGAGATGCCCACCGCCATCGCATGCCAGGAGGATGGCATTGCTTTGCCGCTTATGTTCCAGCTGGAGCGCAATGGATTCTCCGTGCCCGGCGACGTCTCGTTGATCGGCTACGACGATAGTTTCTACACCGGCGATATCGGCCTGACCACCATCCGCCAAGATCCGGTGGAAATGGCCCGCGTGGCAGCCCGCATGGCGCTCGATCTCATTGACGAAAAGCCGATTGAGCAACCCTACATCGTGTTCCCGGCCCAGCTGAAGGTCCGCTCCTCCACCTCCCGCGTTAAGTAGGCTCACACAACAAAGCCCACCATGGAAAAAGTGTGAGGCAACCGCACAGTAACGCTCAATCGCACATTGTGGGAAATGGCGAAAAATCGCCAATCTATGGACACACAGTGTGCGATTGAGCGGGTGCGTGCCTCACACTTTTTTGCGGCGGACGATTTTGTGCGAGACTCAGCAATACAAAGCGGCGCCCCCGGAGAAGGAAATGGCAGGGGCGCCGCGGATTGTTACTTATCGGCTATGGGACTCTATGAGACTCAGTGCGAAGCCTCGTATTCGGAAGCCCAACCGTCCACGAAGGCGGTCTTGACGGCATCCCACTTGCCGGTGCCCTGCGCGTACTCGAGCAGTGCCTGGCCGACCTTGTTCTTCCACTCGTCGGACGGCATCATGGTGAAGTTCCAAGAAACCTGGGTCGTGCCGGACTTCTGGTCTTCCACGGCGGCTTCGGTCAGCGGGTTGTCAAACTTGACGTCATCGAAGGTCTTGAACGGGGTGGTGAAGCCCATGTCCTGAGAGATGGCCTTCTTGCCGGTGTCGGAGGTGATCACCCAGGAGAGGAAGTCCTCGGTGGCCTTCTTGTCGGCGTCGGAGGCCTTGTCGTTGATGCACCAGTAGTTCTCGGAACCAGTGGCCAAGCCCTGCTTCTCTTCACCCTTGACACCGGTGTAGATTGGCATCATGCCCACGGATTCGGCCTTCATGCCGGCCTTCTGCAGGTCGGTCCAAGCCCAGGTGCCGTCCTGGTAGAAGGCGGCCTCGCCGAGCGCGAACTCGGAGTTCGCATCATCGCCGGTCTTGGCGCTCAGCTGGGTGGGGTCGGTGGTGGAGTCGGTGATGTACAGGTCGAAGATCTTCTTGTAGTTCGGCAGATAAGTGCCCTTGATGGTGGCCGGCTGCTCGGTGACGTTGTCGTCCTTGAACTCATAGTAGAGCGGCAGGTTGGCCAGATGGGTCTTGAATCGCCAGTCGGAGCTGGAGTCGAAGCCGGCGGAGGTGAACGCGCCCTTGATGCCGAGCTCGTCCTTGCGGGCCTGCATGTCGTCGGCCACGGCCTTCAGGGTGTCGAAGTTGTCGATTTCGTCCATGGACGTGGCTTTGGCACCATCCAGCGCGAAGTATTTGTTAAGGATGTCCTTGTTGTAGATCAGGCCGTAGGTTTCCATCACGTACGGCACACCGACCACCTTGTCGCCGTCTTTCAGGGCCACGTCCTGGTTGGTGAGTTCCTTATACACATCCGTGTTGGACATGTCGGCGGTGTACTTCTTCCAGTTCTGGTAGCCGACCGGGCCGTTCACCTGGAACAGGGTCGGGGCCTCGGTCTTGGCAATCTCGGACTTCAGGGTCTGCTCGTAGGTGCCGGAGGCCGCGGTCTGGACCTTGACATCAACGCCCTTCTCCTTGGTGTACTCCTTGGCCAGAGCGGCCCACTGATCAGCCGCTTCCGGCTTGAAGTTCAGGTAGTAGACCTTGCCCTTGGCGTCATCGCCGGAGGTCGAGCTTCCGCAGGCCGCCAAAGCGCCGAGGGACATTGCAGCGATGGCCGCCACTGCGACCGCTGACTTCACTGTACGATTCATCATCGAACCTTTCTCTTTCATCGTCGACCCGGCCATCCCCGGTCAGGACAGGTACGCTAACACGCACCTTTATGACTATCGACATGCACTATTGTGCAACGGTTTGCTTCTTTTTGCAAACGATAGCAATATCGGCGCGTCATAAATCATCATTTTCAGGCCATTGTCAACAAATATCCCATTGATTCGGTCATTTTTTCCTCATTATCGCAATGCAAGCGTTCGCAATCATGAGAGCGCTAACATATCTTTCATGGCAATCGATTGCCACTTATACCCATCAAAAAAAAACAACACGCCGACGCTATCGTTTGCAAATCATTTATCGACATACCGCAATTCCCACCACAAACAATAAAGGCCCGCCCGCAGCAGCGGGCAGGCCAGCGTAATCACAGCGCAACCGGGGCTAGGCGTTCCACCGTTCGATGACGTTATCTCCCTTATAGACGCTGAGCACCGAGTAGTGCGCCGTATCCAAACGCAGCAACCGTGCGAAATGCGGGTCCACGCCCAGCCATTGCGAGGTGAGGATGCGCAGGATGTGCGCATGAGCCACCAACAGCACATTATGGCCGTCTTTCAGCAGCGGCGTAATCTCGTCGATGGCGCTCTTGGCGCGTGCCGCCGCTTCTTCCAGCGTCTCGCCAGGCCCGGCATGGACCGGCACCTGTTCGCCCGAAGGCAAGGTCTCGACCCAGTCGCCCTCCAGCGTGGGCGTCAGCGAGCGCGGCCCGTCACGCCACACATCCCATTCAAAACCGCTGGCCTCACTCACCTGCTGGCGCGTACGCCCCTCGGCTCGGCCGTAATCCCATTCAGCGATGCCGTCCAACACACCGTGGTCCGCAAAACCAGCCAATTCAGCGGTTTGGCACGCCCGCTTCAGCGGACTGGAAAACACACAGCTCTGGCTGAATCCTTCGGGGAAGGCCTCGCGCAGGCGCCTTCCGGCATCCGCTGCCTGCTGCTCGCCGACCGCGGTCAACGGGATGTCCGTGCGCCCGGTATGCTGCCCGGATTCGCTCCACACGGTCTGGCCGTGGCGCAGCAACACCAAAAATCCATTGCCGCCACGAGAGTTCTCGACGGCAACGGTGCCGTTCACGTTCTGTTCGCTCATGCCTCCACTCTAGTCTGCGCTCGTTCATGACTCCACCATTAACGCCCATCTTTTGCGCTGAGATGATTGAGATGCTATTAGACTGAGAGTCATGAGCGACGAAACGAACACCGACTTCCCCTCCAGCGCCGACCGCGCGGTCGACAGCCTGCACCGCATCGACGAGAAGGTCAACAGGCTGCGCGAGGACCGGCTCAACGACCCTGATTCTCTGGGCGACAAGCTCATCAAGTCGGCAGTCCCAGCGCTGGCAGGCTTGGTTGCCGGCAAAGCATTCCAGATGATATGGGACAAGGGCACAAGCAAACGCAATCTGCGCAAGGGACTGGCGGCAGACGCGCCGCAAAGTCTGGCAATGAGTCTGGCATTCGCCGCCGTTTCGGCCGCACTCGGCGCAGTGGTTTCGCAGCTGTCGGATCGGGGCTCCAAGGCGTTCGTCGACCACCGCCATCGCAAGCCCAGCCGCTAATCCCCCGGTTGGATGATGGTTTCTGTTGGCTGACTGATGACTCATCGCTGGAATTTCGTCAAGGAACCATCAGTCAATCGACAGGAACCATCAGTCCAGCACAGTTCCGCCACACAATATCGGCATTTCACTGTGAGGTAATCCACCGTGGCGTCCGGCGTCTGCCGTGCGACAATAAAACCATGGTTACCAACGCAACAATCGAGGCTCTTCTGGGCCGCCGCTCCATCCGTAAGTTCAAGGACGAGGCCATCGACGACGATACCCGCGCCACGCTCGAAACCGTCGCCCAGCATGCCGCGTCCAGCCAGTTCCTTAACGACTGGTCCGCCATCCGCATCACCGACCCGGCCACCAAAGCCAAGCTCGCCGAATTCGGCCATCAGCCGTATATCGCCACCGCGCCGTTGCTGTACGTGTTCGTCATCGACGAGCACCGCAACGCACGCATCGCCGAACGCAAGGGTATCGATCCCGCTTCCGACGAATTCCATCTCAAGTACAGCTATCGCTTCACCCAAGCTCAGAACGACGCAGTGCTGGCCCTGCACGCCATGGAGACCGCCGCCTATTCGCTGGGACTGGGCTGCGTGATTCTCGGCTCTCTGCTCAACAACATCCCCGGCCTTATCGACGTGCTGAATCTGCCGGAATACACGTATCCGGTGCTGGGTCTGGCCATCGGCAAGCCCGATCAGAACCCGACCGTCAAGCCGCGCATGCCGCGCACGATGCAGTTCTTCGAGAACACCTACCCGGCTGACGCCGATGGCGTACTCGACCAGCTGCCCGCCTTCGACGAGGAAGTTCACCGGTACTACGATCTGCGCCAAGCCGACCGTCCGGTGGACGCTTTCAGCGATCAGGTCGCCACGATCAGTCGGCAGGATGTCAGCCATCAGACACTGCTCGACAAGGCCGCCGCTCAGGGCTTCCGTCTGGATCAGTGAGACCAGAACCAACGAGATAGCCTCGGATAGGCTCGTCACTGAGTCGTCTCGGTCTCAGCACTGCGACGACTCAGTTCCAACACCTCAACATTTCATCACCGGATACCGGCAAAATTGCACAACCATCCCGCCGGTGTCGCACCATCAACAAACGTTCACATATCAGTCCCATTATGCGGACAACCAACGGCCAGTTTTGCAAGAAAACCCGCCAAACCAGCAGTATTCGCACCAGTGGTGGGAATAGACTGCATGTGGCCGCAATGATTACGAACCGGAAAAGAGGGACTGGATGCGGACGGTTTGGCAAGTCTTTCTACGCGATTGCAGACGTATCTTACGCAATCCCGTTGCCGTTGTGGTGACGCTCGGCGTAGCAATGCTGCCCTCGCTGTACGCATGGTTCAACATTCTCGCCAACTGGGATCCCTATTCAGCCACCGGCAATCTGCAAGTGGCCGTAGCCAATGAAGACCAAGGCACCACCAACGATCTGGTCGGCCATCTCGATGCGGGCCGGCAGGTCGTCAAGAAACTCAAGCAGAACGACGAACTCGGCTGGCGCTTCGTAGACAATGAGGAACAGGCCGTCCACGGCGTGGAGACCGGCGGATACTATGCAGCCATCGTGCTGCCCAAGGATTTCAGCACCAGCCTGGTCGAATCGGTGACCGGAACCTCCAAACAGCCAAAAATCAAGTATTACGTCAACGAGAAGAAGAACGCGATCGCGCCGAAAATCACCGACACCGGTGCCACCACCATCGACGAGCAGATCAACTCCGCCTTCGTCACCACGGTAGCCACCACCGTTGCCTCGGCCGTTTCCGAAGCGGGAGGCGATCTCGACCAAGCCACCGGCAAAGTCCAGCACGATACGATCAATGATCTCAATACGGTGATGTCCACGCTGAACACCGTTCAGGATTCACTCACCGACTTACAGGACACGCTGGCCCAATCAGACACGATTCTCGCCGACGCCAAACAGACCACCGCCTCACTCAAGCAGACCGTCGCGGCCGCGCAGAAGGCCTCCCGCCAGTCCGGCACACTGTTGACGGAAACACAGGCCGGGTCACAAGCCTTCTCCACCACACTGGTCGGCGCGCTCGACACCAGTTCAGCACAACTCTCCGGACTGGCCGTTCACGTCAACAACGCCGCCGGCAGCATCACCGGCTCCTTCAACAGCGCGCAGAACTCCGTCGACACCATCACCAACACACTTTCGGCCCCACTGAATGCCACCCAAACGTCAATCAGCGATCTGAAAGACGCGCTGACCAAAGCCGGCATCGGCAAAGACACCACCGACCCAGTCGGCCAGAACATCTGGAAACAAATCGATGCGCTCGACTCATTGATCAGCAAACAGCAGACACAGCTCAACACCTTCCATACCGACACCACACAGTTCATCAACTCCGGTAAAGACGCCACCACGAATCTTTCCGGAGCCATGACCAACACCACCACCGGCGGCATCGCGGCGCTGAATACCGCGCGCGGCTCGCTGACCGGCACCGTAATGCCGTCGCTCACCTCATCATTGAACAGTTTCGCCGCCCTGAATGGCACACTGGATGGCACGTTGACTTCGTTATCCGGCACCTTGGATCAGGCCGACGGACTGTTCGACCAGCTTGTCGATACCCTGAACCAAACAAAAACCACCATCAGCAGCACGCAGGATTCGCTGCGCCAGGTGGCCAGCGATGTCGCCACCGTACGCACCGATATCGCCACGCTCGATAGTTCCGCCGCTTACCAGAAAATCCGGGATACGCTGCATCTGGATGACAAGGGATTCGGCGACTTCATGGGCAATCCCGTCACCCTGACCACGAAAGTCGTGTATGCCACCGACAATTACGGGTCCGCAGTCACCCCATTCTACACGAATCTGGCACTGTGGGTAGGCGGTTTCGTGCTAATCGCCATCTACAAGCTTGAGGTCGACCGCGAGGGCATTCGCCGTATCACCGCTACGCAAGCATATCTTGGCCGCTGGCTGCTGCTGGTCACCATCGGATTCCTGCAAGCCATCATCGCCACCATTGGCGATCTGGTGCTCGGCATCCAATGCGAGCATCCGCTGCTGTTCATCTTGGCCGGAATCTTCTGTTCGTTCGTCTACATCAACATTATTTACGCGCTGGCCGTGGCGTTCCGCCATATCGGCAAAGCCATCGCCGTAATTCTGGTCATTGTGCAGATACCCGGTGCCTCCGGCCTGTATCCGATTGAAATGATGCCGAACTTCTTCCGCGAACTGCACCCATGGCTGCCCTTTACCTACGGCATCAACGCGATGCGCGGCCCGATCGCCGGCCTGTACGCGAACCATTACTGGCTCGACATGCTGCACCTGTTCTGGTATCTGCCGGCGGCGCTTTTCGTGGGACTTGTCGTACGCCGGTATGCGATGAACCTGAACGCGCTGTTCGACCATCGTTTGGGAGGTACCGACCTGATGATCACCGAGCACAACAGCATGGTGAACGAACAGGTGAGCTTGAACTCCGTATTCCGCACGGTGTCCGACAGCAAGGAACTGCGCGATATCATCGCTCATCGCGCGCACCGGTTCTTCGCGCGGTACCCAAAGATGATCGTTGCCGGTCTGACATTGCTGACCGTACTCCCGTTCGTATTCCTGGTACTGCTGTTCGTCACCCAAGAGAAAATCGCCATGCTGACCTCCTGGATTCTGTCGATTATTCTTATCGACGCCTATCTCATTGTGGTTGAATACGCACGCGAAACCTACGCCATGCAGCTTGGCGTCAGTGCCATGAGTGCCGACGAGTTCCGCAATGTGATGCTCAACGGATATGCGTGGCGGCGTTTCCACGGCCACGGACGTCACGAAGCGGCGATGGGCAGCAATCCGGATATCGGCGAAACCACTGAACGACTCACACTGTTCGGCGATCAGGCCGCCGAGCCGACTGCGCACACCGCACAGTTCGAGCAGTCCGGTCAGTCTGGGCAGTCTGGGCAAGGAGGCGCACGATGAAGCTTATCTGGAAAATATTCGTACGTGACGTGCGCCAAGCCACCCGCAATGTGATCGCCGTAATCGTGGCTATGGGATTGGTGATTGTGCCGGCACTGTACGCCTGGTACAACATCGCCGCCAGCTGGGACCCGTACGGCAACACCAAGGCCTTGAAGGTCGCCGTGGCAAACGTGGATAAGGGCTATAAGTCCGATCTGATGCCGATCACCATCAACGTCGGCGAAACCGTGACCAATACGCTCAGGGCCAATCATGACCTTGACTGGCAGTTTGTGGATCGTGCTAAGGCCATCGATGGCGTGAACTCAGGCGAATACTATGCCGCGCTGATTATTCCAAAGAGCTTCAGCTCCGATATGATGACGCTGTTTTCACCGAAGATCAAGCACGCCAAGCTCGAATACTATCTCAATGAGAAAATCAATCCGATCGCTCCGCATATCACCGACCAGGGTGCTACCACCGTGGCCACGACCATCGACCAGACATTTGTGAAGACCTTGGCGAGCGTGGCGCTGGATTTGGTTTCCAACGTGGCCGATTACGCGCAAAGCCCGCAAATGGAGCAGTACGTCAACAACGCCTCCAGTCATATTGCCACCATGTCGTCTCGTTTGACCGGCACTGCGTCGCAGATGGATTCCTATGCCAATCTGCTCGGGGCCGCCAACAGCATCATTGATTCCACCGATAAGCTGCTGGGATCAACAGGCTCAGCTGCGGCCACAACCAAAAAGGCGTTGAAACAGACCCGCAACGGCGTCTCCAGCCTCGACAAGGCATTGTCCGGAGCCACCGATGGCGTCGGTACGGCATTGCAGCAGGCCGGTTCATCCTACGACACCATTGCCAAGCAAATCGATGCCGCTTTTGCCGATGTGGGCTCACAATCCTCACAGATATCAAACAAGCTAACCGATATGCAATCCAAAGTGGAGGCTCAGGCCGACAGCTTTGGAAAGTATGCCGCCGCTTTACGAGATCTCGCCAAACAAGCGGCTTCACTGCCCGTGGGCGGAGATACCGTTGCCGCTCAACTGAACGCGGCTGCAGACCAAGCCACAAAGGCGCAGCAGAGCATGCAGCAAGCCGCCACCGCGTTGGGCGATGCGGCCACGCACATAGCAAACGGTACTGCCGATGCCGATACAGCGCGTCGAGATCTGAAATCACAAATCGCTGCCGCCAAACAATCGATTACTCAGGCTTCAGACACGTACAAGAGCACGCTGAAACCGCAACTGAACAATCTGACCTCGTCCATGGACGAAGTGGCCACGCAGGCAAGTTCCGTAATCGACGGGCTTGCATCGACCGTCAGCAGCGTGTCAGGCCTTTCTGGCGGCGTTTCAGACAGCCTGACGGACATCCAGTCGGCCTTGACTGACGCAGCTAGCGCTTTGACCCGTTCGGCGAAGAAACTCGACAACTTGTCTTCCCAACTCGCCTCTATCACCAATGGCGACACCATCGACCTGTCTGTGATTTCCTCTGCGAAACCCGATGTCATTGCTTCCATGCTGGCGGCACCCGTAGCGGTCGACCGCATCGCGCTCTATCCCGTTGCCAACTATGGTTCCGCGATGGCTCCGTTCTACACGATTTTGTCTATTTGGGTCGGTGCGATCATTCTGGTCGCCATGTTGAAAGTATCGATTTCCGACCATGAGAAGGCTCGTATCTTAGGGTTGGGCAATGATCTGCCGCTCGGTTCGGAAGTGGGTCTTCGCGAGGCCATGATTGCCGGGCGGATTGCCGGACCGGCCGCCGCGTTGGATGTGCTGAAGAAGCCGCGTGCCGAGGCTCCCGGCAATGCGCGGCAGTTCGGTTTACGCTTGCACCACGAATATTTCGGCCGATACATGATTTTCGGTTTCCTTGCTTTGCTGCAAGGTACGCTGGTGTGCCTGGGCGATATGTTCTATCTCGGCGTGCAGTGTGAGCATCCGATTCAGTTCTTGATGGTCGGGTGGTTGTCTGCACTGGTGTTCTCGAATATTGTGTATACGCTGACCCTGTCGTTCGGTGATATCGGCAAAGCCATTGCCGTAGTACTGCTGGTTATGCAGGTAGCCGGTTCCGGCGGCACATTCCCCATTGAAACACTGCCGACGTTCTTCCAGGTCGTTTCTAAATGGCTACTGTTCCCCTATGCGGTGGATGCGATGCATTCGGCCATGGCAGGCTCATTCGGCATGGAATACTGGGTTTCCATGGGCAAACTGGCACTGTTCCTTGTCCCCTCATTGCTGTTGGGACTTATGTTGCGCAAGCCGGTAATTCGCTTCAACGATTGGGTTATCCGCAACCTTGAAAACACCAAGGTGATGTAAGTGTTGGACGAAGTGTGTCCGAGCGCCCTGAACGCTTAGCAGCCTACGACCTGACGTGTTTGGACCGTAACCTGTCTCAGACACGGCGTTGGCGAGGCCTGTGGAGCTTCTGACGCTAACGTCTACGTGGCTTGTAGCCCTTTTTACGACTGTGTGGCTTGAGTTGCTGGTTCAGCGGTACATGCCGGTAACTGGATTGCGGATCGCGATGCGTGAGATGCCAGCATCCGCAAAATTCGCAACGGTACACCCATAGCTCAACTCCGCGCTCGATTAGGCTTTGATCAGCGGCACGCTGAACCTGCGCCTTATCGTGATACATGATTTTATTCGACGTAGCGCAACGTTTAGGGGTGAAGTAATGCATAGCAGAAGCCAGTGTAGAGCGACCCCATAACCAAGCCAGTTTCTGGCTCCCCTCAGGGGGGCCGTCCGCACAGCAGACCGGGGGGGGGAGGAGGCCCGGGCGTCGGGATTCCACGGTCACGGACGTGCTGTTTTCCGGATTTCCTGCGGAAATGGGAACGCGCCGCGCCGTCTCTCTTCGGCCCCGACGGCGGGGCCGGCCGGGAATGGTCCCGGACGTGGGTCTCATGAGTGCGAGAAGCCCCGGGTGTTTTTGTGGGGGTGTGTGGGTTTGGGTCGTGAGTGTT
>ERZ791821.1509-NODE-1509-length-11661-cov-9.446752_pt1 | contig 11661 bp, 9 predicted proteins | sample MGYA00510300_ERZ791821 | MGnify/ENA primary metagenome ERZ791821 (study PRJEB30046, sample SAMN00792034) | human gut metagenome | study: EMG produced TPA metagenomics assembly of the A metagenome-wide association study of gut microbiota in type 2...
CTAGTGAGTGTGTTTCCTGATTATGGTTGTTCAAATTCAACTTGCAATTTACCGAATATTTCTCTTAATTGTTTTATGTCATGCCAAAATAAAATGTCCTCTTATAACTAATAAGCTTTGCCTGTTTGCTTATTCGTTATAAAGAGGACATTTTTACAAAATGAAATATTTATTTAGATTTTACCTTTCGGATAACGTCAATAACAGTTCCATCACGATATTCTACTACGCCTATGACTTGATCTTCTGTATCCACGGGCATCGCCTTGCCGCAAATTTGTTCTGCTAACGCAGCCATTTCATCAATAGACATAACAGGAATTCCTGAATTTTTGAACTTATCAACTAAATCTTCTCTCTTCATGTTTACAGCTACTCCATATTCCGTAACCAGTACATCAATACTTTCTCCCGGAGTAGTTATAGTCTGCACGCGATCTTTCAGTACAGCTAATCGACTTCTAACTAAATTAGTAGTAATGATAGTTAAAGAAGCTCCGGCTGCTGCATCACTGTGCCCGCCGGATCCGCCCATAATAACTCCATCTGAGCCAGTGATAACATTGACATTAAATTGCTTATCAATCTCTGTAGCCCCTAAAACTGCACAGTCCAACTTATTAACTATGCACCCGCTGTTATAAGGACTTGCATATAATCCGGCTCCTACTTCTAAATGGCCTTCATTTTCTTTAAGAGAGCGAACTGCATCCAAATCAAAGTCTTGTACGTCCATAATGCATTTAAACAATCCTTCTTCATACATCTTGACCAGATATTCAGTAATGCCTCCCATTACAAAGCTTCCTTTGATATTCTTTTCCTTCATAATTTTACTCAAATAATGCGCGACAGCTAAGGATGCGCCGCCGGCTCCGGTTTGGAAAGAAAAGCCATCCTTCAATACCCCGGAAGCTTCAATTACTTTTGCAGCATACGAAGCAATTTTTAATTGCACAGGATCCTTTGTAATTTTAGTCGTCCCTGATACGATGCCTTCTGGATCGCCGATATAATCAATTTTCACGACATAGTCTACTCGTTCTTGAGAAATAGCTATCGGTGCTAATGGATACGGCTCTATGTGATCAGTAACTGCAACGACTATGTCCGCATATTCTGCATCCGGAAATGCGTACCCCAAGGAACCACAAGCTGTCTCTCCCTTAATGCCGTTTAGATTACCATATTCATCTGCCGCAGGTGCCGCAATGAAGGCAACATCAATGTGCAGATCTCCGCATTCAATAGCGCGAGCACGGCCTCCATGTGTCCGAAAGATAACAGGATTCTCAAGTAACCCTTGAGATATAGCTTTTGCAACGGGTCCAACGGCATAATTGGTATCAATATGCGTCACCACGCCATCTTTTATATACTGTAAAAGCGGAGCATGTACAGAAAAAATAGCACTAGCTGCAAGCGTCAAGTCTTTAATTCCCATTTTGGAAGCAACTTCCAATACTTGATTTAAAACGCCGTCGCCGTTTCGAAAATGGTGATGAAATCCCAATGTCATTCCGTCGCGAATAGGTATCTTTCTAAATACATCTTCTAAACTATCAATAAGCTTGCTTTCTCCCGGTTTGGCACACTTTACTATAGGAGCTTGGCGATGCATATCCGGTTGAGTAGCAAAAGCCCCCTGAAATAGTTTCACTTTTTTTCCATTTATATATTCCGGAATATCCCGATTAACAGCATTTTTCATAACAGGTATCAACCCTTTCATTCCATATCAATACATCTTTCATAGTAAATGAAGCATTTCTGCTAATTGCAGAATTCTTTTTGCTCTTGCTTCAATAGGTGCGTCAATCATTTTTCCATCTACGGCAATAACGCCAGTTCCTTTAGCCCTTCCTTCGTCAAGAGCAGAAATAACGCGTTGCGCCCAACGAATTTCTTTCGTTGTCGGAGCATATAATTCATGTACTGTATCTATCTGACGTGGATTGATAACTAATTTTCCCTTAAAACCTAACGATTTCATTAACCGTACATCTTCCACTAACCCTTCTTCATCTTGTACGTCGGTAAAAGGCGTATCTATACTATCCACGCCAGCTGCGGCCGCAGCATTGGCAATCATAGAACGAGCTACAAAAATTTCCTTCCCGTCTTTTGTCCGAGGTACGCCCAACGCAGCAGTATAATCTTCTGCGCCAAAACAAAGAGCAACCACTCGTTTCGACGATAAAGCAATTTCTAAAGCTTGACTAACACCCATCGGTGATTCTAACAAAGGCATGACGCTAACTGGTTTTTGACCGTTCGTTTCTGCCTTCTCAATCAATTCCACTTGGCGAATTACATCTTCCGCTCTTTCAATTTTAGGCAGCATCAACGCATCAGGCTGGCATGGCACAATCGTCTGAATATCTTTTTCTCCGCCGCTAATTAACGGATTTATACGAACCACCTTTTCACAAGTTCCATAATGGATATTCCGTAAAGCATTAGCAACTAAATTTCTCGCTGAATCTTTCTCACTTGGAGAAACGGCATCCTCTAAATCCAATATAATCCCATCTGCTCCAAAGATTCCCCCATTTTGTACATTCCCTGGATTATTTCCTGGTAAAAATAATAACGTTCTTCTCATCGATGCCGCCTCCTTATATCATTCCAGCTCGCTGCAACGCCGTTTTTAATCGAGCCGCTATCGTATAATCCAGCGCCCCTTTATCTGACGCAGTAATCAAAACATCCGTAACACCTTCATGTTGACAAACTCGTTCCAAAGTATGACGAATCATTTGTCCAAACTGCGGCAATACAATACTTGTCAATTCTACTTGTATGCCCGAACCTTTCTCCGCTTCTGACACCGTAATGATAATATCGTTTGATTCCAATGTTCCTGCTTGCCCCATTTTCATGAGAAGCACCTCCCAGTATTATTAAGTTAACATCCGCATTAATATCGTCGCTACAATTACTGTGCACGCACCGCCAAGACGAGTAGATATTTGTGCAAAGGGCATTAATTCCATTCGATTAGCCGAGGAAAGAATAGCAACGTCGCCCGTTCCGCCTAACCCGCTGTGACAAGCCGTAACAACAGCCGATTCGACAGGGTACATGTTCATAAATCTGGCAGTGAAAAATCCTGAACCAACCATACCTAATACCGTACCCAATACAGTAAGAATATATGCCGGCGTAATTGCGGCTACCACATCGTTCCAAGGTGTATACAATACGCCTACGCCAACCAGCAATGCCCACGTTAAGTTGCCGGAAACAAATTTATACAGCTGATTAGCTCCCTGTTCCATTTGAGAAGGCATAATACCTATCGCTTTGACAACTGCCGCCCCAATAATCATCAAAATCGGTGCGGGAATGGGAATAACCATATTTAATAACCGAGCCCCAACATAAAAGCTACATGCAATAATCAGCCCTGCGCCCATTAATTTTATATCAATCGGCTGATCAGCTGCTTTCACATCTACTAAATTCAAATCGTCTCCAGACTTTACTAAAACGCCGTTGCCAGTCAGTTCTGGTCGTTTATTTCCTAACTTTTTCAAATATCCTGCCAGCATAATAGCAAACAAGTTACCCAACATTGCCGCCGGAACGAAATGTACTAAAAACTGTTCAGGAGACTGATTTAAAATCTCTGAATATGCTACAGACAAGGGTAGAATTCCTTCACCGACACCGCCGGACAAAATCGGTATCACAATAAAGAAAAAGGCGTGATATACATCCATTCCACAGATGACGCCGACACTAGTACCAATGATACACGCCGCAATCGTTCCAATAATTAAGGGAACAAACATTCTTAAAAACCCTTGAATTAAGAATTTTCGTACCATTCCCAAAATACTGCCGACAACCAAACAGGAAATATAGAAGTATAAAAAATTAGCGCCTTTAGTAAAAGCCGTTATCGCTTTAACTGCCGTAGGATTCAGAAGGCCATAAAAAACTAAACAGGAGGGGATAAAAATTGATAAAATTGCCGGGCCGCCAATATCCTTTAAAATAGGAACTCTTAACCCTATGTCGCCTAACAACATCCCCATGAGCATCATGATAGCGATACCGCCAATCATATCGGCCGGAAGTTTCCCATACAGTGTGGCAAAGAAGATAAGCGCCGCTAAGACCACATACACTGGTAAAGGAAGTACGCCGATTTTGAATGACATACAACTGTTTTTTACCTCGTTCATAATAAAAACCCCTTTCGGAATGATTTGATGGCTTCACTATATCATTTCTCGAAAGGGGTTTATAGAATTGTAAATATAGGTAATATTTATGTAATTTCTGTAACCATTATAATTATTACTTCTTACAGTATGTGTACATATAGATAGGCCTTCCTTTAGGGCGATAGGTAAGAGTTCCATACACCAAACCCAGCGTTTCCATATAATTCAAATATTTTCTTATGGATATTCTGGAAATACCCACGGCGTCTGCAAGCTCTTGCGTACTGAAAGGGGCTTCTTTCTGACTGCATTCATATTTGACTCTATCAAGCGTCTGTTTCTCTATGCCTTTTGGCAAATCACAGGAAGTCGCGTCAACTCGTTGTTTAAAAAACGCTGCATCCAAAATAGATTGATCAAAATCACTGTTATCCTGCAAAATCTTTCTTCTTTCCATATAAGAAAGCAAAGTCGCTTTTAGCCGTTCAAATGTAAAAGGTTTTATAATATAATCTATAACTCCATGCGAAAGAACTCTCTTTACATGTTCTTTCGATTGAGCAGCTGTGATCATGATAACGTCAATTTCTGGATACTTAGCTTTCAATTTTATTAAAAACGTAATTCCATCCATTTTAGGCATAAAGACATCCAATAAGATTAAATCAACTTGATGCTTTTCTAGAAACTCAAGAGCTTCTAAACCATTCTTGACTACGCCCATGACATCAAAACCATCTACTCTTCGCAAATATCGCGTATTGATTTCCGCAACCATCGGATCATCTTCGATAATTAAAACTTGAATCACTTCATATTCCCCCTTTCTTTTATTCTGGATGTAAATAAATAGAAAAAATTGTTCCTTGGGGAAGATTAGGCTGTATTCCTAGCTTCCCATTGAATCGATATACTATTTTAGCAATCAAATATAGTCCCAAGCCTCGATTTTTTCCTTTTGTAGAATACCCCTTTTGCAGTATTTTCTTCACATCGTCCTGTATGCCGCATCCGGTATCAATTACTTCAATGTACCAGCCGTCGGACTGATATACGTTTACTTTGACCTGTTTTTTCTCAGATAACTGCACCGCTTCCATTGCATTATCTATTAAATTTCCCAAAATCGTAATAATAGCATTTCTAAATTCTAACTTTTTTATGTTAGGAATTTTCATATTACTATCAAATATAAGCTCTGTGTTTAACTCCCTGCTTCGGCTACGCTTACTTTGCAAAAAAGATAAAATAACAGGATCTTTTACTTGCCTGCTGATTTCTTCAAACTCTGTGGCATCCGTCAGCGCCAAGCTTTGAATGTATTCTTTTAATTTATTATATTCTCTATTGGCGACTAATCCATTAATTACATGAAGCGTATTACGGTATTCATGCGCTCTGACGCGCAATGCTTCTATATAATTCTTTACACCGGTTAATTCTTCTGACAATTCCCATATTTCTTTAAAATCTCTGAAAGTAGCTATCGCACCTACAATTTCTCCCTCAACGATTAGCGGAACACGGTTCGTTAAGATAACAACAGTATTAATTTTTTGTTCTTGATTTAATTCTACTTTCCCTGATTGAACGATATCCATCATACGCGTATGAGGAATTACATCTGCCGCCAAACATCCGACAAGGTTTCCGGTAATGCCTCCTTTAGCAAAAATGCGTTTTGCTTCTTCATTTACAATCTGTAAATACCCATTCTTATCAATAACAATGACGCCTTCATGGACGGATTGAATTACGGCATTTCTTTCTACAGTTATTCGCGCCAATTCTTGAGGTTCCATATCCAATAAGGAGTTTTTAATTTTTCTTGAAACAACTACAGTTAAGACGATTCCAATGCATAAAACCAACATTCCGCCGCCTAACATCTGCATATTTCGTCTTTGCATCGCCGCTTCTACAGCATTCATAGAAACGCCTGTAACAACAGCGCCAATTTGTTTTCCATCCTTATATATTGGAGAAAATGCACGAATAGATTCGCCTAAACTTCCCTTAGCCACCGAAATATATTCTTTTCCATTCAATGCATTTAATTCATCGTTTCCTTCAATATGCTTTCCTATATTCTTTACATTAGGATGAGACAATCTAATTCCATCGTTATTAAAAACTACAATAAAATCTACATTTGTTTCCTTTCTTAAGGTCTCCGTCATTTCTTGCACTTGTTCGTGCTTATCTGGATCTATAATCCAATTCTGTAATTCTGGTAATAGAGCCACAATTTTCGTAATAGATCTTGCTCGATTAGCTACCTCTTCTTTTACATACTTATTTTCATTAGATGATAAAAGCAAATACATAACGGAAGCTGATAAAAGCCACGTTAGTGCGACTAATAAAATGAGCTTTGTCCTTAGATGCATACTATCCCTTCTAAAGGTATTAATTTATACCGTATTTTGATGTATTTATTTTATCACATATGGAATATATAAATTTATATATGTAACTTATGTAATCAACATCCAGTTTAAAATTTCGATATACTTTATATATACGGCAGTAATTAATACAAACTTTAAAGGAGGAATTTCTATGTTTGCATTCCGAGAAATCTTTTTATCTCATGCCGCCGATTATGATGAACTTGCAGTCTTCCTTACAAAAATGAATCTCACTTATAATAAATACGGCGTTGATTACTGCATTGGCGCATATCATTCGGATACTGATAAATTACTTGGCACTGCCTCTCTTTCCGGTCATGTTATTCATAACGTTGCCGTAAATCCCGCATATCAAAAACAAGGATTAACAACAGCACTATTATCGGCCATTATGTCTTACGGCGCATCCAAACACATATTTTATTTCCAATTATTTACAAAACCTCAAAATATTTCTCTTTTCTGCAACGCTGGTTTTAGGTTAGTTGAACAAATCTCTCCCTATGTAGCCCTGCTCGAATTCGGACAGCAAACGCCTGAATCATGGTGCCGTCTCGTTATTCGTGAAAATAATCTATCTTCAACAGATTCCTATGCAGCTATCGTCATGAACTGTAATCCTTACACGCTAGGCCATAAATATCTCATTAAGCGGGCAACTGAAAATGAACAAAATGTCCTTATCTTTGTCGTCGAAGAAAACCGCTCTATGTTACCCTTTGCAGACCGCTATCGACTCATGTATGAAGACCTACAAAATCGCCCGCAAATAAAATTATGTCCCAGCGGCCCTTATATCATTTCCCAGGGAACATTTCCATCATATTTCTTAAAAAGCAGCGATAAGCTTTTAGCGCAAACATTGTTAGATGCCTCTCTATTCGCACACAAAATTGCACCGTTACTTCATATATCAGCCCGGTATATCGGAACAGAACCACAAGACATAGTAACCAAAACATACAATCAAACATTACAACATATATTAGAAAAATCTCATATTGAAGTAAAAGAAATTCCTCGCGTCGAATATAACGGGGCTCCTATATCTGCATCGGCAGTCCGAATGCATTGGAAAAATCAAAATTGGGCAATACTGGAAAAGTTAGTTCCAGCATCTACACTGTCTTATTTACAAAAAAACACTTACGCTGCCGTCCTGGCAAAGTATGAAGAAAGGACTCACTGGCATGACAACGCTAACAGCTCATTTGGCATATAATGAAATGCGCGTAGAACGCCGCAATATACTGCATAGTCAATATCCAAATTATGCAATCATTCAACTGACACTAGCTATTCCAGAACCGTACAAAAATAGCTTCTCAGCACAGCAATTATTTTACAAAGGCATAGAGTCTATTCACCAAAAAATTCCCTCACTATGTCATGAACAAATTTACTACGACCCAGATGGTCCCAGCGGATTATTCGTATCATCTGCTAATGCCCTTCATTTAAAAGAAATTTCTAGTCAGATAGAAGAAAACTCTCCGTACTCCCGATTATTAGATATCGACATCTACGCGAATAATAAGAAGGCCGTTTCTCTTCTTTCACGACGCCAAGGCCGTACTTGTTTTCTTTGTCAGGAGCGGGCCGTAACTTGTATGCGCAACCACACTCATACCAGAAATGAAATTCTGCAAAAAGTCCAAGAATTATTGTTAGATTTTCAAGTAGAATTATTATGTAATCAAACTTCTGAAACAGCAAAAAAGATAAGCGCATTAGCTGTTCGTTCTTTATTGTATGAGGCTGCTTCTTATCCTTCACCAGGTTTAGTTGATCCATTGCATCCCGGTTCCCATTCTGATATGGATTTTTTTACATTTTTAAACAGCAGCGCCAGTTTATCCTCATACTTTGCAAATTTTTACGATGCCGGACTACAGTTTGCTACGTCAAAACAAGAATTATTTCCTCTTTTAAAAAAAATAGGCCTTCTTGCAGAATCGGCAATGTATTCCTCAACGGAAAAAATCAATACGCATAAGGGTATCATTTTTTCTATGGGCCTTGTCCTTGGAACGATTGGTTACATGAAAAGGTTGCAATTACCTATCAATTCACTATCCATTTTACGTACCGTCCCTCAAATTCTGCCCCCGCTTTCTAAAGATTTTTTCCAGCCGTCATCTTGTGCATCGGCAGGAATTCAGGCATTCAAAGAATTTAAGATTAAAGGAGTACGAGGAGAAGCTGCAGCCGGTTTTCCTTCCGTTGTAAATCAAGGTCTGCCGACCTTAAAGAAAGCTCTTGTCAAAGGGAAACCGCTGCGGTTGGCATTAATACAAACGCTATTCGCGTTAATGACAACAGTAGACGATACCACTATTTTGCATAGACAGCCTCATTTAGAAACGCTACATTGGGTGCAAAACACAGCTAAAAAGGCATTACATGAAAATATATTTGACACGCCCGATTGGCAGGAAAAAATTTGGGTCATTGATAAACAATTCGTCAAACTAAATATTTCTCCCGGAGGTTCTGCCGACATGCTCAGCTTAACATATTTTTTATATCTCTTAGATACCCAATCTGCGCTATTAGATTAAATGTATTCATTGCAAAGCATAAAGCCCCTGTTTCTGTAAATAGAGACAGGGGCTTTACTTATACTTTATTTATCTCATTTAAAATACGCTACGCCGGCAGCAAAGATGGGCTGAAGCTTGTTGCCGCTGATGTTTTCGAAGATGTCGTCGGCGCTGAACCGTTCCGTATGGGCCATCTTGCCGAGGACACGGCCGTCGGGGCTGGTAATGCCTTCGACAGCGAGGACCGACTGGTTCGGGTTGTATTCGCTGTCGTAGGTCGCCTTACCGGACAGGTCGACGTACTGCGTGGCGATCTGGCCTTTGGCAGCTAATTCGCGGATTTGTTCCGGCGATGCGACGAAGCGGCCTTCGCCGTGGGAAATAGCCACAGTGTGGACGTCGCCGGCCTTGACGTTGCTGAACCAGGGGCTCATGACCGATACGACCTTAGTGTCGACCATGCGGGACAGATGACGGCCGATGGTGTTATACGTCAGCGTCGGGCTGTCGGCCTTCAAGGGCTGTACGTGGCCGTAGGGCAGAAGGCCCAGCTTAATGAGGGCCTGGAAGCCGTTGCAGATGCCGAGGGCCAAGCCGTCGCGCTGATACAGGAGCGATTCGAGGGCTTCCGTAAGGGCGGGGTTGCGGAACAGTGTCGCAATGAACTTGCCCGAGCCTTCCGGTTCATCGCCGGCGCTGAAGCCGCCGGGGAACATGATGATCTGAGCCTGGGCGATGCGCTTGGCCATTTCGTCGATCGATTCGGCCAAATCCTGCGCCGTGTTGTTGCGCAGGACCATGACGTCCGCTACTGCGCCGGCCCGTTCAAAGGCTTCGGCCGAGTCGTATTCGCAGTTCGTGCCCGGGCATACGGGGATGAAGACGCGGGGCTTGCCGAAGGATTCGCTGCGGCGCGGGCCGTAGGTGGTGAACAAGGGCAGCTCGGCATCGCCTTCGCCGCTTTCGCTCTTGATGGAGAATACGCCGTTCAGCGGTTCTTCCCAGGCTTTCTGCAAGTCGGCTAAGGAAATCTTCACATCACCGATTTCCATGAAGCCGTTGCCGCGGGTCAGGCCGATGCGGCACACGTTGTCACGGCGAACCCACTCTACAGCATTGTCTGTCGTTGTTTCAACGATAATTGCGCCATACCGGAGATTGAAGAGTTCCTGGGCGCTGAAGGAGCTGTCGATTTCTACGCCGAGGCCGTTGCCGAAGGCCATCTGGGCGATCGCCGCGGCGACGCCGCCCTGTCCGACGGCGTGCATAGCCTTAACCTTGCCGGCGACTACGGCTTCGTGGAGGAAGTCGCAGTTCGCCTTGAAGGCGTCGAAATCGGGCACGCCTTCGCCGTCGCGGGGCAGGTCGAAGAGGAGCACGGCGTTGCCGGGCTGTTTAAATTCAGGAGAAATGATATTCTTCGTATGTTCGGGAACGATGGCGAAGGATACGAGGGTCGGCGGAACCGTCAGGTTTTCGAAGGTGCCGCTCATGCTGTCCTTGCCGCCGATAGCCGCGACGCCCATTTCCTTCTGGGCGATATACGCGCCGAGCAGGGCGCTGACAGGTTGCCCCCAGGCTTTTTCGTTCGTGCCGAGGCTCTGGAAGAATTCCTGCATGGTCAAATAAACCTTCTTGCGGTCGCCGCCGAGAGCTACGAGCTTGGCGATGGACTGGACGACGGCGTAGAGCGCGCCGTGGAAGGGGCTCCAAATCGCCAGGTCGGGGTCGTAGCCGTGGGTGAAGATGCTGGCCGTCGTCGTCTTGCCGTTCATGACGGGGATCTTGGCGACCATGCCTTCAACGGGCGTCTTCTGGTATTTGCCGCCGAAGGGCATGAGGACCGTACGGGCGCCGATAGTGCTGTCGAACCGTTCGGCAAGGCCCTGTTCGGAGGCGATGTTGAGGGTTCCCATCGTATCGAGCCACGTTTTGGCGACGTCCGTTACTTCCGGAGCCGTAAAGAAATCTTTGTCTTCCGGAGCCGTGACGAAGGCTTTGCGTCGCTGAGTTACGCCGTTCGTATCGAGGAAGGCTCTCGTGATGTTGACGATATTCTGGCCGCGCCAGTGCATGACGAGGCGCTTCGTGTCCGTCGCAACGGCGACGATCGTCGCTTCGAGGTTTTCTTCCGCTGCGAATTTCATGAATTCGTCGACGTGTTCCGGCGCGACGACGACGGCCATGCGTTCCTGCGATTCGGAAATAGCCAGTTCCGTGCCGTCGAGGCCTTCGTATTTCTTCGGAACCTTGTCGAGGTTGATGTCGAGACCGTCGGTCAATTCGCCGATAGCGACGGAAACGCCGCCGGCGCCGAAGTCATTGCAGCGCTTGATGAGGACCGTCACTTCGTGGCGGCGGAAGAGGCGCTGAATTTTCCGTTCCGTCAGGGCGTTGCCCTTCTGGACTTCGGCTCCGCACGTTTCCAGGGATTCGACAGTATGCTTTTTAGACGAGCCCGTCGCGCCGCCGCAGCCGTCGCGGCCGGTCTTGCCGCCGAGGAGAATGATGATGTCGCCGGGGACGGGC
>ERZ791821.1510-NODE-1510-length-11657-cov-4.166782_pt1 | contig 11657 bp, 9 predicted proteins | sample MGYA00510300_ERZ791821 | MGnify/ENA primary metagenome ERZ791821 (study PRJEB30046, sample SAMN00792034) | human gut metagenome | study: EMG produced TPA metagenomics assembly of the A metagenome-wide association study of gut microbiota in type 2...
CCGCCGCCGAGCACCCCGGTGCCATCCTTGCGGTGGGCAACGCACCCACGGCCCTGCTGACCATTGCCGACCTGATCGAAACTGCCGGGCTGCGCCCTGCGCTGGTCATCGGGGTGCCGGTGGGCTTTGTGAACGTGGTGGAGAGCAAGGAGCGGCTGTTCGCCGTCTGCGCCGCCCACGGCGTGCCCGCCATTGTGGCTATGGGACGTAAAGGCGGCAGCAACGTTGCCGCTGCCATCTGCAACGCGCTGGTCTACTCTGCCGCCGGAATGCTCGACCCCACCGACCGGGGGTGGAAATAGAACGATTTATAATAGCCTCCGCTAGCGCTCTGGCTATTTTTAGAGGTATTAAAGGTTTTATTTTATAAGGCGGGAAAAACTGCGGTTTTTCCTGCCTTATTTTTTCACGCAAAGGGGCGCAAGGGCGGCAGCAATGTTGCCGCTGCCCTCTGCAACGCGCTTGTATATTCCGCCGCCGGGATGCTCGACCCCACCGACCGGGGGTGGAAATAATATTTTTATAGTACCCGAAACGCTTTTTCAGGCAATTTTCACCTAGAGGGGTTTTCTCTCATTGGCTGGTATGGTATACTCGGCTTAGTTCAACAAATCGGGGTTTGATGAGGTGATTTTGTTGGAGAAGATTATTGAATACATCAAGCAAAAATACAACCCTCTTTCCATCATCCTTTATGGCTCATATGCGAACGGAACAAACGATTTGAACAGTGATTTTGACGCATTGGTTATTTCTTATGACCATGAACGATTCCATGACACATCTTTTGTTAACGACATTCAGTTGGATGTTTTCGTATATCCCGCTTCTTATTTTGATGGAGAATTTGATTGCAGTAATTTCATCCAAATTTTTGACGGAAAGCTTATTGTGGATAACGAGGAACGTGGAAAAACACTCCAAATGAAGGTGCTTTCGTATCTGCAAAATCGTCCCCAAAAAACAAAAGCCGAAACGGATGCAAATGTCGACTGGTGCATCAAGATGCTTGCACGAGTAAAACGATACGACGCTGAAGGGATGTTTCGGTGGCATTGGGTGTTGATTGACAGTTTGGAGATATTTTGTGATATCAAGCAGCATACTTATTGGGGGCCCAAAAAGGCATTGAAATGGATGGAGAAAAACTATCCCAGTGCTTTCGTTTGCTACAAAAATGCACTTGATAATTTCAGTATAGATAGCTTGGAAAACTGGATCACATATATAAAAAACGCCAATGGTACAACTTAACAGCTTCCAGTTTGCCGCACTCATTATTTTCTTTCTCGTAAAAAAGGGATACCGGCGCGTCCATGGACGCGCCGGTATCCCTTTTTTACCTATAATTCTTCTCTTTTTATCTACGGCTGCGCGCCGGGCGGCGGTGGAGGGTGCAGTAGTAGCCGAAGGCGGTACCGCACAGCCCGCCCACGATGTGCATAAAGTTTGCCACGTTATCGTGCACAAAGATGATATCATACACCTGCTGGCCGAAATACAGCGCCGCCACCAGCAGCATGGTGACCGGGATGCCGCCGGAGAAGCCCGCCAGCGAGGACAGCATGATGAGCATAAACACGATACCGGATGCACCCAGCAGCCCTGTGCTCGGGAACAGGATGCATTGCAGCACACCGGTGACCAGCGCGGTGAACAAAATGCCCTTGAGCAGCGGGATGCTGCCGTATTTTTCCTCCATAGGCGGGCCCACCACCAACAGCAGCAGCATATTATTGAGAAAATGCTCCCAGTTTGCATGGCCCAGCACATGGCCGAACAGCCGGATGTAGCCCAGCGGGTCCCGCCAAGAGGAACGGTACACGCAAAACAGGTTCATGGTGCTCCAGCCGTTCGTCCAGCCGTCTGCCAGCAGCACCAGCATGGACAGCAGAAAAAAGGTAAGGATCACCGGCGAGTTATACTGGAGCTCCAGCTTCAGCTTGATTTTTTTCGTAAACAGTCATTCCCTTCACAGTATTGCAGGCTTTACCCTCTGGTTTTTGCCCAGTATGCGCCCATGCTCTGGCCGGGCTGGTTCGTCACTTCATCGTTGAGGTACGCCGCAAGACCGCAGGCTTCCGGCTGCCAGCTGAGCGCGGCTTCCACCGTAGGGTACTCCACCTCGGCGTACCAGAACTCTGTGGGCAAGCCCTCGTCCACATGGTTCACTTCCAGCGTTGCGCCGTCCGGCAGCAGATAGCTCCGGCGCACCTTTTTGATCAGGGGCTTGCCGATGATCTTTTCTTCCAGCGCGGCAAACAGTTCTTTATCGATACTGCGCTCGATCTCCTCCCGTGCCAAGCCCCCGGCGGACTTGAAGCAGAGGATATAGTCGGTGCGGCCGCCGGTCAGCGCCTCCTCCCGGATGCGTACCGTGGGCTGCACGCTGATATAGCCCTGCCGCATGGTGAATTCTTCCCGGAGGGGCAGCCCCTGCGGCCAGCCTGTCACCATCCATTTACGTTCGATCTCCATAGCGTCCTCCTTGTGCAAAATTCCGTATTTATTCTATCATACTTTTATGTTATGATAAAGAGCAGAACAAGCATCATTTTGCGCATTCTTTGTTGAAGGAGCATTTTATGAAAAGCGAACGCACTTATCCTGTATATAAAGTCAACAAGCACGCCGAGGGGCTTTTGGTGGGCGGACACCCGTGGGTGTACGAAAACGACATTCTGGAAGCGCCCGGCACTGCGCCGGAAAACGGCACGCTGGTGGACGTGGTAAGCCCCAAGGGCGCATACCTTGGCACCGGTTTTCTCTCGCTGCAAAGCAAGATCCGGGTGCGGCTTATCTCCCGCAACGCCAACGATACCTTTGATACCGCCTTCTGGCGCCGCCGGGTGGAGTACGCATGGGCGTACCGCAAAACGGTGCTGGAGCCTGCCGACCTTTCCTCCTGCCGGTTCATTTTTGGCGAGGCAGACCAGTTCCCCGGTCTGACGGTGGACCGGTTCAACAACGTACTGGTCACCCAGACTTTGAGCGTGGGCATGGAAAAGCTGAAGCCGGTGCTCTTCCCGCTTTTGGCCGAGGTGCTGCGGGCGGACGGCCAGACCATTGACGGCATCTACGAGCGCAACGACGAGGCCCTGCGCGCCAAGGAAGGCCTTGCGCAGAACAAGGGTTGGTTCGCCCTGCCCGGCGAGAGCCACCCGGAAACCACCCAGACCGAGATCTGCGAAAACGGCGTTTACTACCATGTAGACTTTGAAAACGGACAGAAGACCGGCTTTTTCCTTGACCAGAAATATAACCGCCGGGCTGTGGCGCGCGTTGCCGCCGGGCACACCGTGCTGGACTGCTTTACCCATACCGGCAGCTTTGCGTTGAACGCGGCCAAGGGCGGGGCTGCCCGGGTGACCGCCGCCGATATCAGCGCCGAAGCCATTGCCATGGCAAAGCGCAACGCCGACCGCAACGGCCTGACCAACATGGACTTTGTCTGCGAGGACACCTTTACCCTGCTGCCCCGGCTGGAAAAGGAGGGCCACCCCTACGACTTTATCATCCTGGACCCTCCGGCCTTTACCAAGGCACGCCGCACGGTGGAAAACGCCATGCGCGGTTACAAGGAGATCAACTACCGCGCCATGAAGCTGCTGCCCCGGGGCGGGTATCTGGCCACTGCCAGCTGCTCCCACTTTGCCACCGAAGAGCTGTTCATCAAGATGCTGCGCGCTGCCGCCAAGGATGCCCACCGGCAGCTGCGGCAGATCGAGGTAAAGCAGCAGGCACCGGATCACCCCATCCTGTGGGGCGTGCCGGAGACCAATTACCTGAAGTTCTTCCTGTTTCAGGTGATCTGAGAAGGTCAGTTTGCACGCCCGGAAAGGCTTGCACGCCGGAAAAGTCGTACCAAGTGCGGTTTTTCCAAAAATATGGGATCGTGTTTGTGCAGAATCGTCAGTTTTGTCAATTGCGTTTTTTGCCCGCAGCGACTATAATCAAACCATAGACAGCAACGGCGCTGTGGGTCACCTCCTGACTCGCAGCGCCGTTTTTGTTAAGAGGTTATTCGTGCTTTGGGCCCTGCATTGCGGCAGACCCAAGGCAGTAAAAGAAAGTAAGATCAAGTAAGGAGTAGGATTTATGGCAGCAAATGTTATGGAGATCTACGGCAGCAAGGTCTTTAACGAGCACGTTATGAAGGAGCGCCTGCCCAGCGCTACCTATAAGAGCCTGAAGAACACCCTGCACAAGGGCTCTCCGCTGGACATCGAGGTGGCAAACGTTGTCGCCAGCGTGATGAAGCGCTGGGCCATGGAGCTGGGTGCTACCCATTACACCCACTGGTTCCAGCCCCTGACCGGCATCACCAGTGAGAAGCACGATGGCTTTGTCAGCCCCGTGGGCGATGGCACCGCCATTATGGAGTTTTCCGGCAAGGAGCTGGTGCGCGGCGAGCCCGATGCTTCCTCCTTCCCCTCCGGCGGCCTGCGCGCCACCTGCGAGGCACGCGGCTACACCGCATGGGACCCCACCAGCTACGCCTTTGTGAAGGATGACGTGCTGTGCATCCCCACCGCATTCGTCAGCTACACCGGTGAGGCTCTGGACAAAAAGACCCCCCTGCTGCGCTCCATGAACGCGCTGTCCGGTCAGGCTGTCCGCATCCTGAAGCTGTTCGGCAAGGATGTTGATTATGTTTCCACCACCGTGGGCCCCGAGCAGGAGTACTTCCTGATCAAAAAGGAGGACTACGAGGCACGTCAGGACCTGATCCTGACCGGCCGCACCCTGTTCGGTGCACCCTCTGCAAAGGGTCAGGAGCTGGAGGAGCACTACTTCGGCGTGATCCGTCCCGAGGTTTCCGACTTTATGAAGGAACTGGACGAGGAGCTGTGGAAACTGGGCGTGCCCGCCAAGACCAAGCACAACGAGGTTGCTCCCTGCCAGCACGAGCTTGCTCCTATCTTCGATACCACCAACGTGGCCATCGACCACAACCTGCTGACCATGGAGATGATGCGCAAGATCGCGCCCAAGTACGGTCTGGTCTGCCTGCAGCACGAGAAGCCCTTTGAAGGCGTGAACGGCAGCGGCAAGCACAACAACTGGTCGCTGTCCACCACCGAGGAAAACCTGCTGGATCCCGGCGACACCCCCATGGAGAACCTGCAGTTTCTGGTGTTCCTGGCCGCTGTCATCAAGGCCGTGGACGAGTACGCCGATCTGCTGCGCACCTCTGTGGCCACCCCGGGCAACGACCACCGTCTGGGTGCGGACGAGGCACCCCCGGCTATCATCTCCATCTTTGTGGGCGAGGAGCTGGAGGCTGTGATCGATGCCATTGCATCCGATTCCCCCTACGCCGGCCCCGTCAAGATGAAGATGGATCTGGGCGTGGACGTACTGCCTAAGTTCAGCAAGGACACCACCGACCGCAACCGTACCTCCCCCTTCGCCTTTACCGGCAACAAGTTCGAGTTCCGTATGCCCGGCTCTTCTCAGAACCTGAGCGACTGCGACACCATTCTGAACACCGCTGTTGCCAAGGAGCTGAAGGGCTACGCCGACGAGCTGGAGGGCGCTGAGGACTTTACCAGCGCAGCCATCGCTCTGGTGAAGCGCACCATCCGCGACCACCGCCGCGTCATCTTCAACGGCAACGGTTACACCGCCGAGTGGGAGGCCGAAGCAGCCAAGCGCGGCCTGCCCAACAAGAAGAATACTCCCGCTGCTCTGCCCGCACTCATCGAGCCCAAGAACATCGCCCTGATGGAAGAGTTCGGCGTGCTGACCAAGGTGGAGATGCAGAGCCGCTACGAGGTCGAGATGGAGCACTACTCCAAGATCATCAACATCGAAGCTCTGACCATGCTGGAGATGGCCCGCAAGCAGCTGCTGCCCGCTGTCAATGCCTACATGAGCGAGGTTGCCAACACCGCAGCCTCCAAGCTGGCTGTCAGCGAGCGTATCAGCGTGCGCAGCGAGACCAAGACTTTGGAAAAGCTTTCTTCTGACGCCGATGCCATGAGCGATGCCATCGACACCCTGCAGGATGCTGTGACTGCCGCCAAGGCACTGCCCACCGAGAGCGAGAAGGCCGTTGCCTTCCACGATAATGTCCTCCCGGTGATGGACGCCCTGCGCGCCGCTGCCGACGATGCCGAGACCATCTGCGGCGAGGATTACTGGCCTCTGCCCAGCTACAGCAAGATGCTTTACTACGTCTGATCTTCTCATACCAGCGTAAAAATAAGCATCCGCCGGCTGTCGGATCAATTAGCCATTCTCCTTTTCCTATTTCTTACACCAGCCCAAAGACCCGCTCCCTTTTTGAGGGCAGGCCTTTGGGCGTTTTATTTGAGAAGTTGTTTTATAAGGGGGTTATTTATGAGCTATTCCACCCAACAGGATATTCTGGATTTTGTGGAGGACAACAACGTCAAGTTTGTGCGGTTTGCCTTCTGCGATATCTTTGGCACCCAGAAAAACATTGCCGTGCTGGCCAGCAACCTGCCCAAGGCGCTGGAAGAGGGCGTGTGCTTTGACGGCAGCTCCATTGCAGGCTTTATGCACGTTGAGGAAAGCGACCTTGTGCTGCGGCCGGATCTTTCTACTGTGACCATTCTGCCGTGGCGGCCCACCGAAGGCCGGGTGATGCAGTTTTTTTGCGATGTGGAAAAACCGGACGGCGCAGCCTTTGGCGGCAACTGCCGGGGCTTTTTGCGGGATATGAACCGCAAATTCAAAAAGCTGGGCATCACCTGCAACGTGGGCACCGAGTGCGAGTTTTATCTGTTTGAAACGGACGACCGGGGCCGCCCGACCTGCATCCCCATTGATTTTGGCGGATATTTTGACGTTGCACCGCTGGATGCCGGTGAAAACCTGCGCCGGGACATCTGCCTGACCATGGAGCAGATGGGCATGGCACCCCAGCACAGCCACCACGAAAGCGGCAACGGCCAGAATGAGATCGACTGCCGCTATGCCGGCCCGCTGAAAACTGCCGACAACGTGATGACCTTTAAGCAGATCGTCCGAGCCATTGCCATGCGCAACGGCCTGCACGCCAGCTTTTTGCCCAAGCCCCTGCCCCAACAGGCCGGCAGCGGGCTGCATATCAATCTTTCGCTTTACATGGACGGCAAAAACCTGTTTGAGGGCGATATCGCCCCGGACAGCATTGCGGGCAGCTTTATGGCCGGTGTGCTGACCCACAGCAGGGAGCTGACCGTATTTACCAATCCCCTGCCCAACAGCTACCAGCGCTTTGGCTGTGACGAGGCGCCCCGCTATGTCAGCTGGAGCCGCCAGAACCGCAGCCAGCTGGTGCGCATTCCCATGGTAAAGGGTGACAGCTGCCGCATGGAGCTGCGCAGCCCGGACCCCGCCTGCAACCCATATTTGGCCATTGGCCTTGTACTGGCTGCCGGACTGGACGGCATTGAGCGGCGCATGGTTTTACAGCCGCCGGTGAACCGCAACCTGTTCAACGCCGCTGAAGCCGAAGGACTTGGGCTGGAAACCCTGCCCGCCACCCTGGAGGAGGCGGTGCAGGTGGCCGAGGAGAGCCAATTTCTGCGGCAGGTACTTCCGGAGGAGCTTTCCCGCCGCTATTTCTCGGAGGAGCTCAAACGCTGCGCCGCGCTGCGGGATGCGCCTGACCAGGCCGAGCACGAGCGTGTGTACTATTTTAACGCCATCTGATCCCTGCCTGTGCAGGAGAAAGGAGCGCGAAAATGGGACGCGCACTGATCGTAAGCGCCGGTGCCAGCTCCAACGAGTACCTTGCCGCGCGGCTGTCCGAGCTGGGTTACAGCCGCCCGGTGATCATTCCCAGCGGAGCCGAGGCGCGGCGCAGAATGCTGGAATCCGATTTTGAGTTGATCGTGGTCAATGCTCCCCTGCCCGATGAGTTCGGGCACGAGCTGTGCGTCAATGCCGTGGAGCAGACCGATGCCGGCGTGGTTTTTCTGGTAAAAGCCGCGCAGGCCGAGCAGCTGCTTGCCCCCTTGAACGAGCAGGGGGTGTTGCTGCTGAGCAAGCCCTTCACCACCTCCCTGTTTTTACAGGCCATGCACATGGCAGCGGCAAGCAACCACCGCCTGCTGCGCCTGCGGCAGGAGAACGCCCGCCTGCAGGACAAGTTTGTGCAGCTGCGTTTGGTCAGCCGCGCAAAGTGTTGTTTGGTAGAGCACGCCCACATGACCGAGGCCGAGGCGCACCGCTACCTTGAAAAACAGGCCATGGACACCCGCCGCGACCGCACCGAGGTTGCGCAGGAGGTGCTGGAGGAGTATGCAGAGATAAACGATTGAGAAGCAGGGCTTCTGCACGCACCCGCAGGGAAAGGGGTGCGCCACAGGAGAGCCCTTATGGAAAGGTTATATTTTTTACGATAGAGGAAGGTGTATTTTTTATGGCAAAATTTATTTTTGTGACCGGCGGCGTGGTCTCCGGCCTTGGCAAGGGCATTACGGCTGCCTCTCTGGGACGGCTGCTGAAATGCCGCGGTCTGAAGGTGGCCAGCCAGAAGCTGGACCCCTATGTGAATGTAGACCCGGGCACCATGAGCCCGCTGCAGCACGGCGAGGTATTCGTGACCGACGACGGCACCGAGACTGATCTGGATCTGGGCCATTACGAGCGTTTCATCGACGAAAACCTGAACAAGTATTCCAACCTGACCACCGGCAAGGTGTACTGGAACGTACTGAACAAGGAGCGGCAGGGCGCATATCTGGGGCAGACGGTGCAGATCATCCCCCACATTACCAACGAGATCAAGAGCTACATCTACAATCTGGCCTCTTCTACCGAGGCGGATGTGGTCATTACCGAGATCGGCGGCACCACCGGCGATATCGAGAGCCAACCCTTTCTGGAGGCTATCCGGCAGGTAGGGTTGGAGCAGGGGCGCGAGAACTGCTGCTACATCCATGTGGTGCTGGTGCCCTACATCTCCGGCTCGGACGAGTATAAATCCAAGCCTGCGCAGCACTCGGTCAAGGAGCTGCAGGGCATGGGCGTAAGCCCGGATATCATCATTCTGCGCGCAGACGGCAGCGTGGGCAGCGATATCCGCCGCAAGATCAGCACCTTCTGCAATGTCAAGCCGGAATGCGTCATCGAGAACCTGACCATGCCCAGCCTGTATCAGTGCCCGCTGATGCTGCACACCAACGGTCTGGATGACGTGGTGGTGCAGAAGCTGCAGCTGGATGTTCCCCCTGCAGACCTGACCGAGTGGAAGCAGGTGGTCTCCCGCATTGCCACCCGCAGCAAGACCTGCACCATTGCGCTGGTGGGCAAGTATGTCAAGCTGCATGACGCTTACCTCTCGGTGATGGAAAGCCTGTACCATGCCGGGTTTGAGAATGACAGTCAGGTGGAGATCCGCTGGGTGGAAAGCGAGGATCTGACCGACCAGACCGCCTGCAAAGAAGCCTTTGCGGATGTGGACGGCATCATTGTGCCCGGCGGTTTTGGCGACCGCGGCATCGAGGGCATGATCCAAGCCGCCCAGTACGCCCGCGAGAACCGTGTTCCCTGCTTTGGCATCTGCCTTGGTATGCAGATCATGGTCATTGAATTTGCCCGCAACGTGCTGGGCTACAAGGATGCCAATTCCAGCGAGTTTACCCCGGACGGTGCGCACAACGTCATTTCTCTGATGCCGGATCAGCAGGGCAACATCCCCAAAGGCGGCACGATGCGTCTGGGCAAGTACCCCTGCACGGTAGTGCCCGGCACCAAGATGGCCGAATGCTACGGCGAAAGCGAGATCTGGGAGCGCCACCGCCACCGGTACGAGTTCAACAACGACTTCCGGCAGGAGATGCAGGATGCCGGGCTGGTCATCTCTGGTACAAGCCCCGACGGGCATCTGGTGGAGACGGTAGAACTGCCCGACCGCGATTTCCATCTGGGTGCACAGTTCCACCCGGAGTTCAAGAGCCGCCCCAACCGTGCGCATCCCCTGTTCAAGGGCTTTATCGCCGCTGCGCTGCGCTACCGCGCCGCCGCCCAGCGGGATATGCTGCACCTGTAACCGCATAAAATAATAAAATAACAAGCCCGCAGCACAAAATACCGTGCTGCGGGCTTGCTTTGTGTAAGAGGATTTTATCGCAAGTCAAGAAATTAGCGCAACATTCAAACAGCATATTTGCGATATGCAATTCAACGTTGTTGCTGTTGCATTAAAAAGTTGAATTGCTATAAATCACGGTTACGCGCGAGAGAGACTCCTCCTTTTTTCGCGAAAAATCCCTCTCGCCCCTCTAGCGTTTCCAGAAAATGAAATAAAAAGAAAAAGCCCAGAATCATTCGAATCAACGAACAATTCTGAGCTTTTACATGCCGCCGACGGGGGTCGAACCCGTACTCTGTCTCCAGAAAGGGATTTTAAGTCCCTCGTGTCTGCCAATTTCACCACAGCGGCGCAAACCCGGCTTACAAAACCCTGCTGCCCTCTGGCTTAAGAGGGAACCGGGAATAACAGGTGCGAGGTAAAAAAATGAAAACCACACTGCTGCTACGCAGTCAAGCGATCATACCATAATTATCAAAATCAACGGCTTTTATGATACAATAGTTTCTCTGTTTTGTCAAGAAAAACCGCTTAATTGGTGCTTGTTACACCTTGCCGCCATGCAGTTCGGCGTACATCCGGGAGCGGCACTCGGCCACTGCGGGGGTCATGTTGACGTAGTGCTTGTGGGGGCACTCCAGACGCAGCTCGCTCTCCCAAGTTTCCTCGGTGAGCTGCTTTGCAATATAGGCCTTCTTTTCTGCAATGGAGGGCAGGTCGATGGCCAGTTCACCGCCCAGAATATGCGGCACCAGCAGCGGGCGCACAGCAGTGGGGGTAAAGGTGATGGTGCGCTCGATGGCGTCCGAGTCCAGATTGACCATGGTGATGGGCTTGCCGGCCTCGATGGCCTCGCCGTCCATGGCAATGAGGTCGCACTGTGCCTGACCGTTTTCGTCGTACAGACGCCACGGCATCTTCTTGCCCGGGATGATGGCCTTGCTGGCGGAATCCGAGCACTTCATCTTGGGGGTGTAGCTGCCGTCCGGCTTCTTCACCGCCACCAGCTTGTACACGCCGCCGAATACGGGGTCGGAGGCGGAGGTGATCAGGTTTTCGCCCACGCCGTAAGAGTCGAAGTGTGCGTGCTCGTACAGCTCCATGTTGGCGATCTTCTTCTCGTCCAGACCGTTGGAGGCCACCAGCTTGATATACGGTTTGCCGGCGGCATCCAGTGCCTTGCGCAGCCGCTTGGAGCCGCGGGCAAGGTCGCCGGAGTCGATGCGGGCGCTCTTGACACGGCGGTTGGGGTCGTTGGGGTACTTCTCGATCAGATAATCGTCCAGCTTGATCAGGTTGGGCAGGCCGCTTTCCATAATATTATAGGTATCCAGCAGCAGGCTGACCGAATCCGGATAGGTATCAGCAAAGGCCTTGAAGGCATCGAACTCGGTGGGGAAGAACTCGATAAAGCTGTGTGCCACGGTGCCCACGGCCTTGACCTCTGCGCCAAACTTCATCTCTGCCAGACAGTTGGCCGTACCGATGCAGCCGCCCAGCACTGCGGCGTAAGCACCATCGTTGCCGGCACTCTCGCCCTGTGCGCGGCGGTTGCCAAACTCCATAACGTTGCGGGGGGTGTGGGTGTTCAGGCCGGTAACGCGGG
>ERZ791821.1517-NODE-1517-length-11554-cov-10.607618_pt1 | contig 11554 bp, 3 predicted proteins | sample MGYA00510300_ERZ791821 | MGnify/ENA primary metagenome ERZ791821 (study PRJEB30046, sample SAMN00792034) | human gut metagenome | study: EMG produced TPA metagenomics assembly of the A metagenome-wide association study of gut microbiota in type 2...
AGCCGCCGAAGCGGTGCTTAAGCCGTAAGGCGGGAATTGTGCGGTGTTGCCATAAGGCTGCGGAACGGTCAATCCCGTTCCCTACAGCATTTTTTCAGCATGTGGCTAATGATACAGTGCCCTATCGTGCTTTTCATCCGCGGATGGATTTCAAAGTTTTATTTTACAACTTCACAAGTATCTCCCCCGTACCGGAATCCGATTGCCCTTCTCCCCTATTACCCAACCGCGCGTACCGTTCATCTTCATCCGCTCCCCCACCCCAAAACAAAAGGCATGTGCCCCCTTATCTCTATCATAAGGTGGGCACATGCCGTTACATTATCATGATTTTATCACGCCAAAGTCATCAGGCAATGCAGCCATCGGCAAAGCTGTTGCGCTTGGCTTTCTCTTTCTGCTGGTTGCGCTTGGCGACGATTTCTTTGCACAGGCCAATACGGTTGGTCTTGAAGTGGAAGAACGGGCGTTCCGGTACGGTGAAAATCTCCACCGGACGCATGTAACGTTCCGGCAGGCAGGCATTGATCTTATCGCGCACATCGTCCAAGGTATAGCCATCTTTGAGCTGGACGTACAGGTACGGCAGGAAGCAGCCCTCGTGCTCATCATCCGGCACGATAACAAAGAACTCGTCCTTGATGCCCTTGATGTCGGCATCGGCCACGATGTTCTCCAGCGGCTGCACCATCAGGTCGCCGCCGCCAAAGCGCGGGGATGCGCCGCGGGTCATCGTGTAGAGCACACCGTCCTCGGACATATAGCCAATATCGCCGGTGTGCAGCCAGGTCTTGCCGTCTGCGTGGACCTGCAGTGCCTTGGCGGTTGCTTCGGGGCGGTCATAGCCCAGCATCACGCCGGGGCCCGTGATGCAGATCTCACCGGGGGTATTGTAGGTCAGCTCCTCCTGGGTGCCGGGCTTGAAGATGCTGATGACGCTGTGGATCATCGGCACACCAACGTTGCCGTCACGCACCGGGAACGGAGCCATGGGCAGAGTGGCGTTGGAGCCGGCCTCGCTGCTGCCGTAGCCGGCAGTAAAGCGCAGGTTGCAGTTATGCTGCTTGAGGAACTCCTCAACATTGCGCAACTGCTTGTTGTTGAATGCCTCGCAGCCGGCGCCGATGGCCAGCATGTGGGACATATCATAGTCAGCCGGAAGACGCTTGCTGCGGCGGATAACCTCCACAAACATGGGGATCAGGGGCCAGTTGTTGGGGCGGTAGCGCATCATTTCCAGGTCAACATCGTACACATCCACAAACGGATCCAGAATGAGCAGCATACCGCCGGCCAGGGGCAGCAGCATCATGGAAACCACAACAGCGATCAGAGCCGGGGGCAGGATGGTCAGCAGCCAGGTGGGGCGGAATTTATCCGAAGAGCCATAAAAGTTCATCTGGGTCAGCACGCCGATGATGCTGTGTGCAGAATGGATGACCTGCTTGGAAGGGCCGGTGGAACCGCTGGTGTAGGCGCGCAGCAGCGGGCGGTCAATGTTGACAGGAGCGGGCACAAAGCCGCGAAAACGCTGGCCCATGTTACAGAAATCAGCCCACATCATGGTATCAGAGCCACGGGCGGGAACATCCGGATACAGGGCATCCAGGGAATGCTGCAGGTAAACCGGCATAGCGGCGCGGTCGCCGCTTTCCAGAGCAGGAACGATAACATAGGTATTCACGTTGGTCTGCTCACGGTAGGCTTCGATTTCGGCCTTGGAGAAGAAGTCGTGAACAAAAATCACCTTGGCATTGGCTTTCTGAACAGCTTCAATGTTTTCTTCCAGGGTGTTGTCACGGCACAGCAGCGAAGCGCCGATGCGCTCGGCTGCCAGCAGCAGATAAATGAATTCCGGCACAGAACGCAGGAACACGGGGATCTGGTCCCCCTGCTTGATGCCAAGCACCTGCAGAGCGCGGGCGGTGGTGTCTACCTTACGGAACACGGTAGCCCAGGTGATATCCACGCCATAGTAGTGCATGGCAATCACGTTAGGGTCTGCAGCGCGCACGGAGAGGTACTGCTCCACGGTGCAGGCCGGAACCTGGATACCGCGCAGAACATCTGGATAGAACTTCATCCAGGGGCGGTCAATGCTGGGCTTGCCAGTCAACATCGCGTTTTGATTCATTGCAATTTCCTCCAAATGTCTTTCCCTTATAGTTGCAGGGAATTAAATTATCCAAATCAAATCACGCCAAACCTTTATGGCACTTTCCCCTGCTGTGCACATCGTTGCACAGCGTCGCCAAACCATAATGCTACGATTATTTTCGGTGCTGAATATAGTATACCATTCCTGTTTACGGAAAGCACGAGAATCCCATGGCACAAATTTCCAGAAATTGATTCCGCGTGATTCACTTTTTTCACATGAATTTTCACGCTTTTGGCATGGAGTTTTCTTGCAATTTCATTTTCCTCGGTGCAACAAAAGCCCCAGCTACCGCAGCAGCCAGGGCTTTATGTTTATGCGTATGTATGTTGTATTTTTAGATTTTGTTCATCCAGCTCTCTTGCAGTTCTTCCATTTCATCACCTTTGGCGCGGGTAATCAGATGGATTCCCTGCAGAACATGATGGATGTGCTCCGCAATGGCGTTGCGCTCTTTTGTCACGTTCTGGTCATCCAAATTCCAGACCTGATCAAAATATTCACTCAGGCGGTCTTCCATCACACTGTTGTTGACCATTGCAATCCGGTTGATGGGGCAGTTGTTATCCAGCCGAAGATACGATGCAGCGCCAGAAAGAAACATATTGGGGTCCGCCACATACTGGAAATCGTTCACAATGCGGCCGCTGATCAAGCGGAATTCAAGTTTTTCACGCTGCTTGCAAAGCTGCAGCACATAGCTGATGCACCGGCTGCGCTGATCCGGGGTAAGGTTGACCTTGTAACTGAAAAAGTCCAGCTCGCCGGAAACCGCCATGGAGGAAAATGCAGCTTCATAAATCAGGATGCGGATGTTTGTTTCCTCCACCACACCTTTGGCAAGGTTGTGTACGCCACGCAGCTCCGCAGGGGTAGCACCCAAAAAATCTTTCAGCTCGGCCTCGTGGGCGGTCAGGATCTCTTCAAACAAGTCATCCGGCAGCAGAAGCTCATTCAGGTGGCCGAACATCCACCGCAGATTGGAGGCCAGCAGCGTGTGCATATAGTCGTACTGGCTGATCAGCTGGCGCATGCTGGTATCGCGGAAAAGCTGGTCATCCCGCACGCAGAGCTTGGAGAAGTTATCATACAGGCTTTCGCAGTTCTGCGGATCCTCGGTGGCGGTAACGGCAGCGCAGCGGCTGTGGCTGACCAGCAGGCCGGTAATGGCAAAATCGCCCTTGACCACAAACACCGCGCGCCCGGCAGCCGCGGTGCTGCCAAACAGCTTGAAATGAATATGGCTGAAGTTGGTCAGCACGTTAATAATGAGCGCGGCATCATAGATGGGGTCCCATTTTTCGCGGCTGATATCGATCATCAGCTTGAAATAGACGTTATCATAGCTACGCTGGTCCACCAGCTGGCCGTTTTGCAGGTTGGCAACTTTCAGGCGGTATTCGCGCGCCATTTCCATCAGGTCCATCACAGCCACAATGTCCAGCTGGCTGACGCGGCGCAGCACAGGGTGGACCATTTTGGTCAGATATTGCAGCATGTTCAGCTCGGCCCAAAAGTCCGTATAGGGGCCAATGCGCGCCTCGCCGCTGTCCAGTTCCTCTTGCAAATAATCATATTCAGCAATCAGGTTATCATAAATGGCGGCTTTCAGGTCACTGGGGATGCTAACGCTGTATTCCCGCAGCAGCAGGTTACGGCCATCATCGGTGGCTTCATCCACCACGCAGGCACTGATGCCCTCCATCACGCGCTTTTCAGTCTTTTTGGCAGGCAGCATGCGGCCGCTGACCCATTTGCTGATATAGGAAACATCGTATTGCAGGCGCTTGGCCAGGGTATAGTTCTTGACCTCCGCAACTTCCAGCAAATGCTCCAGCAGAATACTGAATCTATTTTTATCATCCATTGCACCAAATCCTCTTCACCCATTTAGTTTGCACTTTTCTTTCATTCTATTATACAAGTTCCATATTTCGATTGCAAATTCAAATGATAACAGGTAAGGAAAAAATGAAGAAAATATATTAAAATCTTTCACAATTCGCGGCCGCATTCTTTGGCATCTATGCCAGTTTGTTGTTTTTTTGTTGTTTGAACTGACAAAGTTTGTTTGTTCTGCTTGTGATATCCTCCAAAAATTATACTTCGCGCGCCATATTTACCAAATTTAGCCGCAGCTTTTTAGTAGGTTTTGCCCTTGCACCGGCCTGATGTGTTCGCCATGTTTTTGTGTGTTGCCTATATTATGCGGGTAAGGTAAATTGCGATTTTTTAATCGTGTACTATTTCTAGCTTTCGGCAGGGTGGGGTCCCCCGCCCTACTGGCCTGGCAAATATTTCACCGAACCTATGCCCACAAATACAAAAATGCCGCAGCAGACTGTTACATCTGCTGCGGCATTTTTATTTAGAGGTTAATGGGCTGGTTACAGCTCATTGTTCGGCTGTGGGATTACTGCAGAACGCCGGTGTTCTTATCAAAGTGATAAGTACGGCCGTCGATGACTGCATCGCCCTTAGCCATGGTGCCATAGATCGGGTCGAAGTAGTAACGCTTGTCAGCGCTCCAGCCCTTGATCATGTGGCCCTGTGCATCGTAACGGACCCACTTGCCGGTACCATCGGCGCGGTCAGCCCACTGGCCAGCTTCGGATTCCTGATAGACATCCTTGCTGGTGGCTTTCTTGCCCTGATCAACAGAGTCCAGCCAGTACCAAGCATCAGAAGCCGGGTCATAGATTTCCTTGCCGCGGCCATCCAGGCCCTGGCGGACACCCTTTTCGTACCAGAAGTCAGCGCCTTTGATGGTCAGCCACTGGCCGTCCAGAGCAACACCGGTGTACTTGTCAAATGCGCAAGGTACGCCGTCAATGTCGCCTGTGCCCTTAGCCATAGCGCCGGTGATCAGATCGAAGTAATACAGGCCATTTTCGGTCTGCTGCCAGCCCTTGACCATGTGGCCGTTCTCATCGTAACGGACCCACTTGCCTTTGCCATCGGGCCTATCAGCCCACTGGCCGGCGGCGGATTCCTGATAAACGTCCTTGCTGACGGTCATTGCGCCGCCCTGGACAGCATCCAGCCAGTACCAGGCGTCGGAATCGGGATCATAGATTTCTTTGCCGCGGCCGGTGGTACCCTGCTTCACGCCGTTTTCGTACCAATACTTCTTGCCGTTTTCTTCAACCCAGCCGTTCTTCTCGCCGAACTTGGCGGTGTAGTCCTTGCCGTTGAAGGTGACAGCAGCGGTGGTAACGCCGCTGGTCTGCTTTACAGTTGCATCCACGAACTGTGCGCTTGCGCAGTTCTTATCGGTGCAGGTAAAGACAGCCATTGCGGTAACGGTGGTCTTTTCAGCAGCGCCGTGAGCGGTGCGCTCCTCGGCCTCAAGAGCCTCGGTTTCGGTGTTGTCGCCGCCGTTCTCATCCGGAGTGGTGGGTTCGGTGGGCTCAGTAGGTTCAGTAGGCTGAACAGCAGTGAAGGTTGCTTCAATCTTCACATAGTTTTCAGGCATAGTGAAGGTGTAAGTGTTGCTAGCTTCCTTAACCTTGGCTGTAATGTCTGTAGGTTTGTTGCCTTCCTGATAAGAAGCACTAGCCAGCTCATATCCAGCCTCTGCGGTAAAGGTAGCAGTAACATTCTCGCCAACCTTGAAGTACTTCTTGCCGCCCTCAAAGGTAACAGAACCATGTTCAGTCGGTGCAACCTCAACACCATATGCAACGATTTCAAACGTTGCGGTGACAGTTACGTTGTCGGCAGGCATGGTGAAGGTGTAAGTGCCGTCAGCACCAGCGGTGCATGCAACTGCAGCACCCTTGCTGTCAGCAACTTTCAGGCCGTCCTCAGCCAGCACAGCCTGAGAGTACATAGTCTCGTCTGCCTTAACAGTCAGGGTAACGGTATCACCTGCTGCGGCGGTTTCCTTATCAGCGGTTACAGTGCCGTTGGTAGCTTTGTTCACTGTCACAGTGTAGGCTTCCGGTTTCTTTTCGACATACTCTGCAGTGACTTTGACATCAGCTGCGGGCATCTTAAAGGTAGCCTTGCCTTCTGCGTTCGGGGTCAGCTTTTCGGTCTTGGTATCTTCGCCGATCTGATAGCTGTAGGTCAGGCTGTCAGCCTTGAGCTGGTAGTTATCAGCTGCCTTAACGGTAACGGTAACTTCGGTGCCTTCAACAGCTGCGGTTGCGCTCACCTTGGTTTCGCCGTTCTCGTTCGCAGTGTCTGCCACAGTAACCTTGTATTCCTTAACAAACTCTGCGCTGACGTTGACGGGGTAAGCAGGCATTGCAAAGGTGTAGGTGTTGGCTTCGGTGCCAGCTTTCACTTCAACGGGCTTCTCGGTGTTGTCAGCGTCTTTGTAGGTAACCTTCACGCTGCCAGCCTTCAGGGCATAGCCGGTTGCGGGCTTAGCAGTCAGGGTTACGGTTTCCTTCTCAGCTGCTTCTTTAGCGGAAGCAGTGATCTCACCATTGGTCAGGGAAGCAACATTGACCGCATAGGTCTTGGCATCTTTGGTAACGCTGATGGTCACATCGCCGTCCGGCATAGTGAAGGTGTAAACCGTCTTAGCCTTTTCGGTGGTAGCTTGGGCTGCGGCTTCGTCCTGCGCTGCTTCCTGAACTTCAGTCAGAGCAACATCGGTATCGCCGGTCTTTGCGGTAACGGTAACGATATCGGTGCCTTCCTTTTCTACGGTCAGGGTAACGGTATCGTCCTTGATGTAGGTGTTGCTGGTGGTGCCCAGGGTCAGCTTAACACCTTCAACTGCATTGGGCAGGGTAACGGTGTGGGGGGTGCTTTCGGTTGCGGTATGGCAATCAGAGCACAGGTACACATTGTTGCCAACGGACTTGGTTTCCAGCTCGTCCAGAGCCCAGGTATGACCCTTGGGCAGTGCGCCGTCAGCGTACTTCTTTTCACCCTTGGTCAGGCCGTACTTGGTGGTGCGGGCCTGGGTGTAAGCGGGGGTATCGCACCATGCTTCAACGGAAACATCAGTGGTTGCGCCGCTGCTCAGGTCGCTGACCATGTCGGACATCGGCATGGTTTCAACCAGGTTAGCGCACCACATGAACTCTTCGTTCTTGTTCTTCTCGTCAGAGCTGCCCATGTTCTGGTTGTAACTCGGGTTGTAGTTCCAGGACTCGTTCTTGTAGCTCTTGCGCTGGTCATAGGAAAGGCCGGAATCATCGGTCTTAACAACCGGCTTGCCGTCCTCACCCAGTTCGTCCAGGCTCTTATAGGTGTTGGACAGGTTGGTGCCGACAGAAACGACCAGCTGATCCTTGGTGGTGTTGATGCCGGTGATCACAGTCTGGCCCTGCTGGGTGGTGGTAGCAAAGCTGTAGCTGTCACGCAGGGTCAGGCCAGCCAGAGGATGGTTCTTGAAGGTGCCCAGATACTTCACACTGCTGGTATCATTGGCGCTATCCATGATAACCATGCTCATGCCGGTAAAGTGGGTATCGGGAACCATGTTGCCGTCCTTATCCTTGGTCAGCTTAATGCCGCCATAGACGGTGTTGTATTCCTTCACTTCTTCCACTGCGCCGGTGGTCGGGTCCATACGGTAGATGGCGTTGTTGACGTTGAAGTACAGCTTGCCATCATACAGTGCGGTAGAGTGTACCAGTGCGGGGTAGATCCGCTTTGCAGCAGCGTCTGCCAGGCACTCGGTGTTCAGGTTGTTTTCAACCTTGGTATGCTTATCTACTGCACTGGTATCGATCTTATAGATGGTGCCAGCTTCGGCCAGAACCTTGGCATTGCTGTCGTCATCATTGAAGTTGCTGCTGGTTTCCTTCAGATCGTTGTAGTACATCAGGATGATATCATACGGGTCATCCGTCTTGGTAAAGCTGCTCATGCTGAAGCCGCCGGAGCTGCTGGAATCCGCTTTGCGGATATAGTAGTTCGCATTACGCGGACGTGCTTCCAGAGTATCGGGGCCCTGGTTCTGCATCTTCTTCATGAACTGCTGCATCTGGGAGTTGTTACCAGAGCTGCCGGAACCAGAGCTGCCGCTGTCGCCGTTCTCGGCCTGCTTGCGGCGCATGTCGTTATACAGGTTCTGGTTGGTCGTGGTATCAACGTAATAGAAGTAATTATCGTCGAAGTAGATGGGGCTGCAGATAGAGGTGAACCAGGTATCCTCGTAGCAGGTATCGGTGTAACGGGTCTCGTTCTTGTTATCCGCCTTGGTGTAAGAGTAATGCGGCTTGCCGTTGTTCATCACATAGCTGCCATCATCATTCTTATCGGGTTCCTTGTTTTTGGTGTAGGTGTAGCCATCGTACAGCGAGTCAATGTAATCATAGTACTTGCTGTAACGGCCTTCCAGACCGGAGGGAGAAACCAGGAAGTTGACATGGCGCATGTCGCCTGCGTTCTCAACGCGGGTCTGGGCCATGCACTCGGTGTTCACGTCGTCATAGCAGACGTCAACATAGTACCAGTTCTTGTTGGGTTCGCCGGTGGTCATCGTAGCAGACTTGCTGTCGCCCTGCAGCTTGTTGACCTTGACTGCGTTGAAGTAGTGGACGTTGTTGAACATGCCGCCGCCGAACGCATTACCGGCAACACTGGTATCAGAAGTATCGCAGTAATACAGGATCTGGGCAAAGTCAACAACAGCGTTATCGCCTACTTCATCGGGGGTCTTCCAAACTTCTTTGCCGTCAACGGTCTTTTTATAGATTTCCTTGTTGTCAGGCAAATTCTGGACCATGTAGTTAAATGCAGATGCATAGCCCAGGCAGATGCAGCCATACTCAACGCCCTTAGCGCCGATCCCGCCGCCCAGCAGGGCGCCGAAAGCAGTCATCTGGATGGGGTCGTTGTTGCCGCCGCCGGTGATATCGCCCATGGAGCCCATATCGAATTCTGCAACCTGGGAGATCCAGTCGTGCAGGATCAGCAGCTTGGTGACATAGTCAGCGCTGTCCCCCAGCTTAGCAACCTGTGCCAGGCCTGCATCACGGATGGCTTTCAGAGCTTCGCCATAGTTCATGACGTAAGACATGAACGCCTGCGGCAGCATGTTCAGCATGAATGCCATGGTGGTCGGCGGGACATCATCGTTCGGATCAATGCTGCACAATACCTTGATTGCGCCCATGGTGCCGGTGATGCTGCCATCCTCGCCCTGCTTCTGAACGCCCTTGGAGGTCCAGAACGGGGCAACCACGCCGAAGTACTCTGCTTCGTCCTGGTTGAACTGCGACAGCTGGAAGTAGTAGTAGTTCATCTGCGCAGTCGAGACATCGTAAGTATTGGTGACCTGGTTGCCCTGGTCGTCCACATACACGGCAGTCTTCTGGCTGTCGTACAGCAGCAGGCTGTTCTTGCCCTTGTTGTCGCCGCTCTGATAGGTGAAGTTCACCTTGCTTGCGTCAACCGGGTTGTTCTGCATATCGTACCAGTTGCCGCCATCCATTGCGGACACCAGGGTAACGCCGGTGCCGCCGGAGGTGGTATCCAGGGTCGGGGTGCCACCCACATTGATGTAGACGGAATTGTTATTCTGGTCTACCACAACGCTGACCGGCATGGTCATTACCGGCTGGGTTTTGATTTCTTCGCCGCAGACAGCGCACTTGAAGGTGACGCTGGTGCATTCCCAGTCAATGGTAACGGGAGCGCCGGCAGAAATTTTGCCGGTTTCGCTGTCATAGAACAGCTGGGCGTTGCTGTAGTCATCGGCCAGCTTGCCCTCGACCTTCTTCATTTCCCAGTTGAAGGTAGCAACAAACTTGCCATCTGCATCCTTGGGCACGGCATGGCTCTGGCAGGGCAGGGCGGCAATGTCGTCGGTGCGGGTGGTGGGTTCCTTGTATTCCTTCTTAAGCGGGCTCTTGTCAGCGGGCACGCTGGCAGAGTAAACGGTCTTGCCGGCAACGCCGGGCTTTGCATCGGTGGTATCCTTGGTTACGGTGCCTTCTACCTTCTGGTAGGCATCGTCCTTTTCACAGGTATACACAGCGGTGTAAGCCCAGCCGTCATCGGTCTTGGTCCAGTAACCATCGGGGGTTTCCTTCCAGGTATGGGTGTGGCCATCTTCCGGGTTGGTGTCATTCCAGTACCATTTCGGCTCGCCATAGGTATGGCCATCCGCAGCGGCGCTGGCAGCAAAGGTATCGGAGTTTTCAGCAACGTAAGCCTGTGCGTAGCTGTCAGCCTGCTGCGCAATCACTTCATCATCGCTGTTGGTCATGGACTCCATCGCAGAGGTCATGCCGGAGCTGCCGGTAAAGGTAACGGCGGTCACAACGCCTGCGGCGTTCGTCTCATAGCCCAGGTCGGTAACGGCGCTGGACAGATGATACGTTTTGATGGTGGCAGCCATCACCGATGCCATCTCGTCCTTGTTCAGGCCATAGGCTTCGGTGTTGATCTTGCCGGCTGCGGCGTTGGCGTACATGGCATCGGCCAATGCATTTTCCAACGCTGCAAGGCTCATGCCTGCCTTGCTCTGTGCAGTCGCTTCCAGCTTGGCATCGTCCTGCTCCAGTTCATGCACTTCGCCCTGGGCAGCCAGCGTTTGGGCTGTCTGCTTGATCAGGTCTGCGGTGCTGGTGAACTTGGGCAGGGACTGCACAGCGCTGGCCGCGCTTGCTGCGCTAGCTGCAACAGACTGCGCTACCGAAGAATCAATCTTGGTAGTTTCGGCAGCTGCGGGAAGCGCCACGCTTTGGGCAACCATGGCTGCTGCCAGCACGGATGCACCAAAACGCTGAAGGTTTTTCTTCATAGTTTTATCCTCCCTTAAGTGTTACTACTTTCCCCTTTTGTGTGAAAAGTGGTACGGCAGATGTGCGGCACTTTGCAGGTGTTGATTGCAAAACGCCTGGTTGTGCCCCCTCGGTCTGGCGATCCCCTGCCGGGCTGCGGCCTGCTTTCGTGGCTTTTGGCCCCGGCACAGCGGCTGACAAAACGTTGTACCGGCTGCATGTCTTGATCCTGCAAATGATAACCTTTCCGACACATCTAGGTATATACATTATATCACAGTTGCCAGAATTTGCATAGTTAATTAGCGCGGTTTCTATGTGAATTTTTGTCCTTGAATCAACTGAAACCTGTTTTTCGCACATTATTTGCGTTGCGATGCGGTGACTCTTTGGCGGTATTTATTAACATTTTTGAATGGTTTATTCCTGCTTTTATCAAATGATTGAACATTTACCCCGATAATGTTCTTTGCAATCTCTTAATCCAATCACCCGGTATTGTGATCGCGCATTTTTTGTCATTTCGGTTTGGCTTGTTGTTGAGAGATTTGGCAGAGATTGGAGGAAACTTGAAGGGAAAATTGGAGGTTGAGAATTGCCCATTATAAATTGTACTGTAGAAAGCGTTCCTGACCGTTCCGAAAACTTAGGGCAACACCGCATAATTCTAAGTGCCGATACGGCGAGCGAGGTGCGGCAG
>ERZ791821.1520-NODE-1520-length-11537-cov-14.697004_pt1 | contig 11537 bp, 9 predicted proteins | sample MGYA00510300_ERZ791821 | MGnify/ENA primary metagenome ERZ791821 (study PRJEB30046, sample SAMN00792034) | human gut metagenome | study: EMG produced TPA metagenomics assembly of the A metagenome-wide association study of gut microbiota in type 2...
TTTTCAGCAACTCTGATATATTATCATAATCATCTGTGCTTGTCAACAACTTTTTCATTTTATTTCGTTCATCATCTGACGAGCGAGCGGAGAAGGAGGGATTTGAACCCTCGCGCCGCTATTAACGACCTGCACCCTTTCCAGGGGTGTCCCTTCGGCCAGCTTGGGTACTTCTCCGAATATATTACACGTTATTTAATTCGCTCTTTAAAAATTTCAAACTCAATTGTATTTTTAATGAGCGGAGAGGATGGGATTCGAACCCATGTGCCCTTGCGGACAAACGGTTTTCAAGACCGCCTCGTTATGACCACTTCGATACCTCTCCGTGTTTCGCACCTCAATCAGTGCGAGATTTATTCTATCATCAGAACTCCTCTCTGTCAACCATTTTTTTTACATTTTTTGATATTTTTTGTTTTGCCCTCAAATGTATTGTCATTCCGGGTGCTGTAAATAAACATTGGCGATCAGTAGGTCTTCTGGTGTTGTAATTTTGATGTTGCGGTAACTTCCCTCGATCAGCTTTGACTTTTTGCCTTTGATACATTCCAACACCATAGCATCGTCCGTAATCGCAGTATCCTCTGTTTTTAACATTTCCTCATATGCCTCGTAAATGAGTGCATACGAAAAAGTCTGTGGTGTCTGTATCATCCAAACATTTTTTCTGTCTGGTGTCTGCTTTGCATAGCCTCCTTCATCTGCAATCTTAATGGTATCTTTCACCGGCATGCCAACAACACATGCCTGATATTCCGGCACCTCCAGCATGCAGCGCCTGATGATTTCCTGATTCACAAAAGGTCTTGCTCCATCATGAATCAACACATAATCCGCATCACTCGTCTGCTTTAGCCCTTCAAACACAGAATGATAACGTTCTTTGCCACCTTCTACGATAGCCTTGACCTTTGAAATTCCGTATTTATCCACAATCTCTTTTCTGCAGAATTTCTCTTCGCCCTTTCCAACTACAAGAACAATTTCATCTACTGCACTATCTTCAAACGCTTTTAACGAATAATACAGGACTGGTCTGTCCTGTATTATAAGATACTGTTTATGCACTTTGGAATTCATTCTCTTTCCGGAGCCTGCTGCCAGAACAATTGCAGCATATTTTTGTTTTTCCATCCCTGTTCCTTCCATCATCAATTCTATAGCCAATTATTTATTAACGTTCTCCAAGTTTTAGGTTTGGAACCGCATTCAGATCTAATCCATCCCTTTTTCCTGCCAGAAAATCATAGTAAGCTGCAGCACCAATCATCGCTGCATTGTCGGTGCAGAAAATTGGTGACGGATGATAAAACTTCACACCTTTTTTCTCACAGGCTTCACGCATAGCCTCCCTTAATGTTCCATTGGACGCCACACCTCCTGCGATTGCAAATTTGTCCATTTTAAACTCATCGATTGCTTTCATCGCATTTCCAACCAGCACATCTGTGACCGCTTTCTGGAAAGAAGCTGCAACATCAGCCTGCACAACCTCAATACCCTTCATATTACATCCGTTAATGTAATTCAACACCGCCGATTTCAGACCACTGAAACTGAAATCGTAGGGTCCATCTTCTATTTTTGCACGTGGAAATTCCATCGCATATGGATTTCCCTCATGTGACACTTTCTCGATTTTCGGTCCGCCCGGATATCCTAGTCCAATGGCGCGTGCAACTTTATCAAAAGCTTCTCCCGCTGCGTCATCTCTCGTTCTACCAAGAATCTCATATTTTCCATAATCAAGTACTTTCACAAGGTGTGTGTGTCCACCCGATACAACAAGGCATAAAAACGGCGGTTCTAATTCCTTATTTTCAATGTAGTTTGCACTGATATGTCCCTCAATGTGATGTACGCCTACCAACGGAATGTTTTTGGCATAGCTGATTGCCTTCGCCTCTGCCACTCCAACAAGGAGAGCGCCCACCAGACCAGGTCCATAAGTTACTCCTATCGCATCAATATCATCCAATGTAACAGATGCATCTGACAATGCCTGTTCAATTACCTGATTTATTTTCTCAATATGTTTACGCGAAGCAATCTCCGGTACAACGCCACCATATAAAGTGTGCAGTGCGATCTGAGACGATATCACATTGCTTCTGACATCGCGGCCATTTACCACTACGGCTGCTGCGGTCTCATCACAGGAGCTTTCGATTGCAAGTATTTTTATCTCTTTATTCATCATCCGAAGAATCACCATTCACCTGATAGAACACCAGAATCTTCCAGTTTCCATCTGCATCCTTTCTCAATACGTACATTTGATAAGTCCGACTATATGCGTTTCCCTCTTTTATAAAATAGGAAGCCTTCACATAAGCACAGTCGTCCCCATCTACTTCTTTGTATTCCACATCATTGCTGCTGTCTACAGCAGAAGACGCAATGGTCTTACTTTTATCATGATACTCTGAAATATCTTCTTTCAAATTCTTAAAATATTCATCTCTTGGATTATTTTCCAGCAGTTCATCATCAAAAAGTTTTCTCGCCTGATCTCCAAGATCATAAAGTTCATCATCCGTATATTCATCATTATAAAAACAGGTGATAATACGATTGTAAAGCTTCACAACTTCACGAGGAGTAGCTGGAAAATTTTTATCCAGATTTTTCGTCGTCAGTTCCTGTATCTCTGTCAATGTAATATTCTCTTCTTCTTTTGCATTGTTCCGATTGGTCAGATAGTAATAACCACCCAATATTACACACACGCACACCACGATTATGATCACAAATTTTGTATTCTTCATAAAATCGCCCTGCCTTTCTTTTTATCCAAACTACATGTAACATTTCAGGATCCAAAAATCCTATTCATTTTCATCAAAAAGTAATTCGACACTCTTCCCATCTTTTCCAAGATAAGCATTTGGAAAAATCTTTTTTACCTCAGGCATATAATCTTCTGCATGAACTAAAGATGGTGAAAAATGAGTCAGCCACATTTCTTCCACCCCGGCTCTTTTGGCCATGTCTGCGGCTTCATAAAATGTCATATGCTTGTATTGTTTTGCTTTTGCTATTTTATCTTTTTCTGCATACATACCCTCACAGATGAAAAGATCGGAATGCCTTGCACATTTTACAATGTCTTCTGTTGGTCTTGTGTCCGTACAATAGGTTACCTTGATTCCTTTTCTCGGTGCCCCAAGCACCATGTCCGGGGTAAAAGTAATTCCATCCTCCGTTGTGACTGTCTGACCTTTTTGTAACGGATTCCACAATTTCTGTGGAATGTGATTGTTTCTGGCTCGTTCCACATCGAATCGTCCGGCACGTCTGATCTCGACTGTGTATCCATAGCAGCTGATATTATGATTTACTTTAAATGCATGAATATGATATCCGTTGATCTCCATATCCTCTTCCGGTCCGGTCAATTCTATGTACCTGATCTCAAAAGGAAGTTCCGGGGCGATCATGCGCAGCGCACTTACTACTTTTTCAAGTCCCTTTGGTCCGATCATTGTGAGTGGTTCTGTCCGTTCCGCATTTCCCATTGTGAGAAGCAGCCCCGGAAGTCCGCTGATATGATCTGCATGGTAATGGGTAAAACAAATAACGTCAATCGGTTTGAATGTCCATCCTTTTTCCTTGATGGCGATCTGCGTTCCCTCACCACAGTCAATCAACAGATTGCTGCCGTTATAGCGCATCAGCGCTGCGGTAAGCCATCTGTGTGGAAGTGGCATCATGCCTGCTGTTCCTAAAAGACATACGTCTAACATGGATTTCTCCTTTTCTAACTCTATACTATCTCTCAGTGCCCGTGTACCATTACATAGGCATCCTCTTTTGGAAATTCATAAAATCCTTTGCGCATACCACACTGTACAAACCCATTGCGTTCATACAGCCTGATGGCACTGTCATTTGATGCACGTACTTCCAGAACAATTCTTGCGACGCCTTTGTTTTCTGCAATTTTTAATAATTCTGTAAGTAACATACCACCAACTCCATGGCAGCGCTCTACCGGTGCTACTGCAACATTGGTAATTTCTCCCTCATCCATTGCCAGATACATACCAATATATCCAATGATGCGGTTATTTTCCTCTGCTACAAGAAAAACCGTATTACCAAGGTTGACTGCATCTAAAAATCCCTGTCTGCTCCACGGCTGTGAAAATATCAGCCGTTCTATTTCTGCTACTGCATCGGTATCTCTCACCTGCATTTCCCGAATCTGAATCATTTTTTCTGCTCCCCTTCAAGTCTTTCTCTCTCTGCCTGGGAAAGTCTTAAATAATCAGGTTTGTGTTCCTCCGCTGTCTCTGTTTTTCCCTCTGTATAATAGATCTCTCCAAGTGCTGCCACTGCTCCCGCACGCTGTTTGTTCACATGCGCTGGTGCAAAGGTATATGGCACTGTGCAGTTTTCATGGATATATGTTTCGAACACTGCCACGCCATCCCCTAAAAAGACAACTGCCTGTCCGAGTTTGTTCACTTCTGCGATAATCTCATCAATTCCCACTGCACACTGCGGTTTTATAATTTCCATCTGATTTCCGTCAAAACGGTACAAGCCTGTGTACGTCTGGTTTCTTCTTGCATCCATCAGCGGACAGATGATGTCTCTGTTACCTGCGAGATTGTATGCAAGAGCATCCACTGTAGGGATGTGGATCAATGGTTTCCCAAGCGCCAGTCCGAGTCCCTTTGCTGTGGCAGAACCGATACGAAGTCCGGTAAAAGAACCCGGTCCACCGGAAACTGCGATGGCATCGATGGAATTTAAGTTCAATTCGATCATTTTTGCCACTTCATCTAACATCGGGAGAAGTGTCTGGGAGTGTGTTTTCTTATAATTAACGGTATATTCGCCCTTTAAGTCATTGTCCTCTACGATCGCAACACTTGCGACGAGTCCTGAACTGTCAAGCCCTAATATTTTCATAACGTTTTTTGCCTTTCCTGCTAATCTAACTCTCGAATGATAATTTTACGATAATCGAAGCCTTTTTCCAAGTCCTTTTCAATAGAAATATCATGTCTTTTCTCCGGCAGGATCTCTTCGATCAGATTTGCCCACTCAATCATGCACAGACCATTTCCATAAAAATAGTCCTCATATCCGATCTCATCCATCTCTTCAATATCCCCGATACGGTAAACATCAAAATGATAGAACGGCATACGCCCTTCCTCGTAAACCTGTACGATGGTAAATGTCGGGCTGCAGATTGGTTCCCTGATACCAAGACCCTCCGCAATTCCCTGCGTAAATACAGTTTTTCCGACACCAAGATCTCCAATTAATGTGTATACATCTCCCGGTTTTGCCTGCTGCCCGATTTTTTTCCCGAGGGCATGTGTCTCTTCGGGAGAAAATGTCTCGATCATTGTCTCTTTCATATCGCTATCCTTCCTGTCAAATGTCCCCTACTGCATTTTTACACGATGTTTTGGCAGCTTCTCATTTGCAATTTTTGCAAGATCCTTATACTGTTCTCCCAACTGCTCTCTCGGAATAATATACGCATTGATCCTTGTGCTGTAAACCAAAACATTGCTTTTTGTCGCTACCATTTTGTAAATCTGATCCCATGGAAGGTTTGCACTCTCCTCCCCCTGGGAAACGGTAAATCCGTTTTCATCTACAAGATAATGTAACGTTCCACGCAGCACTTCTGATGCTGCAAGTGCACTTTTGGAACGCAGCCACAGCGTAACCGGCATATATAATAAGAAGATAATGCCAAACGCAATATACAAAACCGTATAGGTAATGTCTAGTCCACCATATGTTAAGCCAGCCACAATAAAAATAATAATGGATACAATAATGGAAAACCATCCATGAAATCCTGTGTAGGTCTGATACATATTAAATCGGTACATATCCTGAGATTTTAACTTTATATCAAATTGCATATAATCCTAAGCCTCCTTGTTTTGCGAAGCAAAATGCGACTGCCCATGCAGGAGCAGAGGATTTAGCCTCCTTGTTTTGCGAAGCAAAATGCGACTGCCCATGCAGGAGCAGAGGATTTAGCCTCCTTGTTTTGCGAAGCAAAATCCGAGCTCTATAGCGAGGAGAGGATTTGGCCTCCTGTTCTTTAACAAAAAAAGTATATCATTTTTTGCAAAAAAAGAAAAGACGCATATAAAATACGTCTTTTCCAAATTTTTTTAGTTACTGTTCGCCGCCTATTCCAGCAGCTTTTTCACACTTAGCGGTTCTGGCTTCCTTTTAAAATCGGGGAGATATGTTTGTAAGTAAGGAACGTGATCACAACGGAAAACATTCCCTTGATAATGGTAAATGGCATGTTAAAGCAGATCAGACACTGTAAAATATTTTTTACAGATGGAAGAATCGCCTGATAAGCTGCCAAAATCACTTCCTCCGGCATAAAGTTGTAATATACCGGATATACGAGAAAGTAATTTGAAATAATACTAAAGATTCCCATGAATGCCGCACCGGCCAGAGAGCCGATCAGTGCAGATTTGCGGTTCTTTTTGTGTTTGTAAATGAGTCCTGCCGGAAGCACAAAGGCTACGCCTAAAATAAAGTTTGATAACTCGCCGACGCCGCCTGTCGTTGTGATGAATAAGTGCAGTACGTTTTTGATCAAACATACAACGACACCACATAAAGGTCCCATTGCAAATGAACCAATTAATGCCGGAAGCTCTGAAAGATCCATTTTAATAAATGCTGGCATGAATGGCACTGAAAAATCCAGAAACATTAAAATATACGCTACTGCGGATAACATTGCTGTTACGGTAAGGTATCTTACATTGACTCTCTTTTCTGTTTTGTTTACGGTTGCTGTTTGTGTGCTCATTGTCACTCGTCTCCTTTTCTGTTTGAACTTGGAATTCGAGGTGAATATTACGTGTAATAAAATACCCCGGATATATGAATATCCGGGGCTTATACAGGTTTCCCTGTTAAATTCTACATGCTAAAAAACACGCTTTCTTCTCTCATCCAGACTATACTGTCGGTTCCGGACTCACACCGGATCAGCTGCTTGCGCAGGTCACGGACTTTCTGGCATTCATTGATCGCCAGATCACCGTCGGTCGGGAATCTACGTTATCGTATCACCCTGCCCCGAAGAATTCCTTATTTGTTTTACATGTCTATTCTATGCATATGTCTGTCACTTGTCAATATCAATTTTAAAACAATTATAATTCCATTTTAAACAATTACAATTTCATCGTAAGCTGGATACGCTGTTTTTTCAGATCGACACTCATGACTTTCACTTCCACGATATCACCGACGCTGACGACTTCGAGTGGATGTTTGATGAATTTGTCACTCATCTGTGAAATGTGGACCAGGCCATCCTGATGTACTCCGATATCGACAAATGCACCAAAATCAATAACGTTTCTTACGGTTCCTTTTAAAACCATGCCCGGTGTTAAATCTTTCATCTCAAGGACATCGCTGCGCAGGATAGGTTTTGGCATATCCTCACGCGGATCACGCGCCGGTTTTTCCAATTCCTTCACAATATCCTGTAAGGTGATGGCTCCGATACCAAGTTCTTCTGCCAGTTTGTCATAATTGGAGATTTTTTTAGAAATACCATCCAGATTCCGGTTTTTGACATCTTCCATGGTAAATCCTAATTTATCCAGCAGCTTCTTTGTGGCATCATAACTCTCCGGATGCACACCGGTAGCATCCAATGGATTTTTACCATCTGTGATACGCATAAATCCGGCACACTGCTCGTAGGCTTTCGGTCCTAATTTTGCCACTTTTAGAAGCTGGTTTCTGGATCCAAATCTTCCGTTTTCTTCGCGGTAAGCTACAATATTTTTTGCGATCACTTTGCTGATACCGGAAATGTACTCCAGCAGAGAAGCAGAAGCAGTATTCAGATCCACGCCGACTTTATTCACACAGTCCTCAACCACACCGCTTAACGCCTCACTTAATTTTTTCTGGTTCATATCATGCTGATACTGACCGACACCGATGGATTTCGGGTCAATTTTTACAAGCTCTGCCAGAGGATCCTGCAAACGTCTTGCCATGGAAGCCGCACTTCGCTGTCCCACGTCAAAATTCGGAAATTCCTCTGTCGCAAGTTTACTTGCTGAGTAGACAGAAGCGCCCGCCTCATTGACGATAATATACTGTACTTTTACCGGAATCTCTTTTAATAAATCGACGATCACCTGCTCAGATTCCCTTGACGCAGTTCCATTTCCAAGTGATATCAATGTAATATGATATTTGGAAATAAGTTTTTTTAATACCGTCTTTGCCTCTTCCACTTTGTTCTGTGGCGCAGTCGGGTAAATGACAGTCGTATCTAACACTTTTCCGGTCGGATCGACCACTGCGAGTTTACATCCGGTGCGGAATGCCGGATCCCAGCCAAGCACAACCTGTCCTGCGATTGGCGGCTGCATTAATAACTGTTCTAAGTTCTTGCCAAACACACGGATCGCACCATCCTCTGCCATCTCAGTGAGACTGCTTCTGATCTCACGCTCGATCGCAGGCGCAATGAGACGGTCGTAAGCATCTGCCACAACTTCTTTTAATACAGGTGTTGTATTCGGATTGTCTCTCGTGATCACTTTCCGCTCAAGAAAACGTAAAATATCTTCCTCCGGCGCCTCCACTTTCACGTTAAGGATCTTCTCATTCTCACCGCGGTTTAACGCAAGTACACGGTGTCCAGCCAGCTTATTCACAGGCTCATCAAACTCATAATACATCTCATAAACAGATTCCGCCTCCGGATCTTTTGCCGTGGAAGTCACATGACCTTTTTTCATGGTAAGGTCACGGATTCTCGTGCGGTAATCCGCCTCATCTGAAACTGCCTCGGCGATAATATCTTTTGCTCCGGCAACCGCATCCTCTGCGGAATTGACTTCTTTTTCCGGATTGATGAATTTGGCAGCCTCTGCCTCAAGCGGTGTGTTTAACATCTGTAAAGTGATCACATTGGCAAGGGGTTCGAGTCCCCTCTCCTTTGCAATCGTAGCCCTTGTTCTGCGCTTTGGTTTGTAAGGGCGGTATAAATCCTCCACAGCAACCATCGTCTCAGCCGCAAGGATCTGCGCCTTTAATTCATCTGTCAGTTTTCCCTGTTCCTCAATACTGTTTAAAATAGTCTCCTTACGCTCTTCAAGATTTCGGAGATAGGTAAGACGCTCATAGAGATTACGGAGCACCTCATCATTTAAAGAACCGGTCACTTCCTTACGATATCTGGCGATAAAAGGAATGGTATTCCCCTCATCGATCAATTTCACTGCTGCCTCTGCCTGACTTTTTTTGATACCAAGTTCTTCAGAGAGTTTCAAAATAATATCCATGGTAAATCCTTTCTTTCTGAATTGTTTTACAGACTTATCCTCAGTCTGCCAATCCAATGTTCTGACGTTTTCCCGTCGGAATCCTGCTGATACCCATTGTACCACGTTCCCTTCTCACGCTTCAAGTAAAAGCAATTGCATTTTTTTATTGTAACATCCCGTTTTCCTATGCTATAATAAATTAATTTGAGGTAAATCATAAAACCTTATCATTTTCATTTTACTTTTAAGGAGGAAGTTTTTTATGAACGAAAAGAACGGAGCAATCCGTGACGCCAGCGTTCTTGGCGTCCCAAAAATGTTAATCTTAGGATTACAGCACATGTTCGCTATGTTCGGTGCAACCATTCTCGTACCGATTTTAGTAAACAGCTACTTTGGTGAAGATGTACTTCACGTTCAGGTTACTTTGATCTGCGCAGGTGTGGGAACATTATTTTTCCATCTGTGTTCCAAATTCAAGGTTCCTGCATTTCTCGGTTCATCTTTCGCCTTTTTAGGCGGATTTGCAACTATCGCAAATCTTGACACCGGCGTTTTTGCCGATATGTCCAACGCAGACAAACTTTCCTACGCATGTGGCGGTATCGTCGTAGCAGGTTTACTTTATCTAATACTTGCTCTTATCATCCGTCTTGCAGGTGTAAAAAAAGTTATGCGTTTCCTTCCACCTGTTGTAACAGGTCCGATCATTATCTGTATCGGTTTAAGTCTTTCCGGCTCTGCCATAAACAACGCTTCCACAAACTGGCTTCTTGCATTTATTGCACTGGCTACCATTATTGTATTTAATATCTGGGGAAAAGGAATGTTTAAGATCATCCCGATCCTGATGGGTGTTGTTGTTTCCTATGCTGCCGCACTGATTTTCAATGCACTTGGAATGACAAATGCAGATGGTTCCGCAATCCTTGATTTTACAAATATCGCATCTGCTGCATGGGTAGGTGTTCCTGAATTCTCTATCTGTAAATTCAATATCTCCGCTATTTTGGTTATGGCTCCGATCGCCCTTGCTTCCATGATGGAGCATATCGGTGATATGTCTGCCATCTCTGCAACTGTCGGAGAAAACTTTATCGAAGATCCGGGACTTCACCGCACTTTGATCGGTGACGGTCTTGCAACTTCCCTCTCCGCATTAGTCGGTGGTCCTGCAAATACTACTTATGGCGAGAACACAGGTGTTCTTGAGTTAAGTAAGGTACACGATCCGAAGGTTATCCGTATCGCTGCTTTATATGCAATTATTTTAAGCTTTATTCCAAAGATGGCAGAAGTGATCGGTTCTATGCCTTCTGCGATCATCGGAGGTGTCAGCTTTATGCTTTACGGTATGATCTCTGCGATCGGTGTCCGTAACGTTGTAGAAAACCACGTAGACTTGACAAAATCGCGCAACCTGATCATTGCCGGTGTTATTTTCGTATGTGGTCTTGGATTTTCTAACGGACTTACTTTTACCGTTGCTGGAACTGATATTACTTTAACTTCCCTTGCAATTGCTGCAATTGCCGGTATTCTCTTAAATGCTATTTTACCTGGCAATGACTATCACTTTGGAAAAGATGTTGAGGCAGATTCAAACCGTGGTATTGATATGATACCGAACCTGCATGAAGATACAAGCTATGAGGATCACGAAGAGTAGTGAATGTCGCAGATTTTGTGGTGCTTTCTTAGGGTGTAAAGGGCAGATATAAGTGTCCTCCCACAAGTCAATAATTTTATGTAATGAAAAAGAAAAACGGTATAAACGAAATATTATGTTTCTGTTCGCTGGACATTACGATGGGCTTCTGAACAACAATCATGTTCAGCAAAGGCTTCCATGATTGTTAGAATCCCATCTTCATAGCTCACGAAGAAAATAATATTTGTTTATACCGTTTTTCTTTTATTTACGTTACGAATGCCTTGTGAGAGAACTCTTATACATACCCGATCAACGTTATGAACCGCACCACAGAATCTGCAATTTACAATATGAAACTCTGGTTATGGGAGAAATGCCTATAGGGTAACGCCAAAACTCAATCTGCATTCCCTAAGTAAATTAATTATAACTTCTGTAAACGAAATTTAATAGAATGAAGTAGGATTGTAAGCGTGATTATGGTAAAATTATGGTTAGTAATGAATTTGACAAATTGATACGTGAACAATCGGCGTCAGGACAGAGAAAAAAACAGCTTACCATCT
>ERZ791821.1524-NODE-1524-length-11511-cov-2.076554_pt1 | contig 11511 bp, 10 predicted proteins | sample MGYA00510300_ERZ791821 | MGnify/ENA primary metagenome ERZ791821 (study PRJEB30046, sample SAMN00792034) | human gut metagenome | study: EMG produced TPA metagenomics assembly of the A metagenome-wide association study of gut microbiota in type 2...
TGGACCTGTGGCTGCACTGGCTGATAGTACTGCTGATACCCCGGCATGTAGGGCTGTGGATAGCCACCTGGTGCCTGCTGGGAGGGGTAAGGAACCTGCCCATAGCCCTGAGACATCTGTGGTTGCGCTGTCTGTGGCACGGCCCCCGCGGCCTTGCCAGGCGCCGCGCACCTCTCAGCGTCCTCCTTGGGCCTGGTGGAGATGGTCACCACCGTTCCACCGGAGATGTTGTCCTCTATGGTGAGGCTGCCGCCCTTGTCGGTCATGTACTGCTGCACGTAAGGAAGGCCCGACCCCACACCACGGATGTAGTGCTTCATCTCCTCGGTTGCAGAGGTGGTGCCGTACTCCATGGCCAGGTCCTTCTCCTGGATTCCTGGTCCCTGGTCCGAGAAGCGCAGCGTGTTGCCCTCATCGAGGATCGTAATGGTGGGTGCGATGAAATAGGCGTGGATGAAGTTTTCGACAATCTCGCGAATCACGGTGAAGGGAATCTGACTTCCCTGCTCGTGCGCGAGGCGGTTGACGGTTGCCGTGATTTCCTCGAGGTAGCTGCGGATGTCCGTGGGCTCGATGACCACCACGCGAGGCGCCGCTGCCGCGTCGTCGTAGATGGCAATGCGTGCGGGATAGCGCACGGCCCCAAGGTCACCCTGGGAGTCACTGCTGCCATCCTGGGAGCTCTCTGGGGACTTCTCGTCCCTCTCGCCCGCATCTTGGGGCGTATTGTCGACGAATGGATAGAACGCGTGGTCCATCCCGCTTTACCTCTTGATTCTTTTCACCAGCTCTGACTTTTCAACCTCGTTTGAACCTTGGATGAAAACTTTCACTCGTATTTCTATGTGAACGAAAGTTTTCAACAACGGATGAAACATGGTTGATAACTGGGTCTAAACGTGAAATACCGGCTGGAAAATCATAGCATCAGGAAGAAAGTTGTCAGCAGGTTGGTACGGTCTTTTCGCTCCATGGAAGATTTCTTGCAAAGCTTTTCCGCAGGGAAGCGGCTGGCGCCGAGCATTACCATGAGACAACCCACCGAGAATCCGTGCAGTTATTCTGCATTAAATTGACATCTTGACGGAGAGACCCTTACAATCTCTAGGCTTAGTGCTCAAGACATTAGACCCGTATGGGAGGAATACATCATGAAGCGTACGTATCAGCCCAACAAGCGTAAGCGCGCCAAGACCCACGGTTTCCGTGCCCGTATGGCCACCAAGGGCGGCCGCAAGGTTCTCGCACGTCGTCGTGCCAAGGGCCGCAAGCAGCTCACCGTCTAACACAGCATCATGGAGACCATCAAATCGCGTGCCGAATTTGAGAGGGTCTTCTCGCGCGGGAAGCGCTACAACGACGCGTTACTGCGCATTCGAGTGGTGCCAACGAGCGAAGGCGACCTGCCGAAGGTCGCCTTCGTTGCGCCAAAAAGGCTTGGAAACGCCGTCTACAGAAATAGGTGCAAGCGCGTCCTGCGAGAGGCAGCACGCGCTTGTTCGCTACCGCGTGACGGCTACGACGTAATCCTCTTCTCGACCGACAAGACCCATGACAGCTCCCCCGAGCGCGTGGCGACGTCCCTTGAGAGGTTGCTCGAGAGGGCCGGTGTGGTGTGTGGCTGAGGCCAAGGGGGAGTCTGCTCTTTCGCGTGCTGCTGCAAGAGCCATTAGGTTCTATCAGCGGCGCATTTCGCCCCTGTTCCTGCCGCACTGTATCTACACGCCAACCTGCTCGGAGTACGCTCGACAGGCCATAGCCAAGTACGGTCTGGCGAAGGGTGGGTGGCTTGCCGTGAGGCGCATCCTGCGGTGCCATCCCTTCCACGCCGGTGGATACGACCCCGTTCCCTAACAGTCTGGGGACACACACGGAGGAACCATGTGGGATTGGATTATTGACTTTCTCGCCGGCGTGCTCGCGGGCATTGAGGGATTCTGCGGGGACTGGGGCCTCGCGATCATCATCCTCACCGTTATCATCCGCGTGCTCATCATGCCGCTGATGAACAAGCAGGTTGAGTCTTCGGCTCGCATGCAGGCCGCACAGCCCAAGATTATGGAGCTGCAGAACAAGTACGCCGATGACCCCGAGCGCCAGGCTCAGGAGATGCAGAAGCTCTACTCTGACATCCACTTCAACCCCGTTATGGGTTGCCTGCCTGTGCTACTCCAGATGCCGGTCTTCTTTGCACTGTTCACCGTTGCTCGCGACCGTATTCCCTCGGACGCAAGCTTCTACGGCATTATCCCCTCACTTGCTGGTTCTGCAGGTGGCATGATCAGCTCCGAGGGCTGGGGTCCCGCTGCTATCTACATCTTCTTCGTCATTCTCTTTGGCGTCCTCACGTTCCTGCAGATGGCTATTAACTCTGGCCAGGTCTCCGAGGACCAGCGCAAGCAGCAGCTTGGTATGGGCGCCATCATGGCCGTGATGATGGCCTGGTTTGGCTGGACCATCCCCGCAGGCGTTGTTCTTTACTACAATGCCTCTGCGCTGTGGGGCATTGTGCAGCAGTACTTCGTGACGCGTAAGGTCATGGAGAAGGCCAAGGCAGAGGCTGAGCAGAGCATGCAGAACCAGTCCTCCGTCACTGTTGATGTCGTGCGCAAGGAGAAGAAGCCCCGCCCGCACAAGAAGAACTAGCTATAGCCTGGATTATTCGGTAAACGTTAAGATTATGCTTTGAATATGCATAACTGATAGTACTTTTTGTACTTTATACCTACCTGCTTAGGAGGTTTGTGATGGAGGAAGGAATCCTCGACGAGGTTGTCGAGTCTGAGGAGGTTATATCGGCTGATGCCGATGTACAGGACTCCTCTACTGATGAGTTTGCGCAGATTCGTGAGCACTATGAGGCTGGCGTTGCTCTGACTGATGACGAGACCGACCGCATTGCCGATGTTGCCGTTAAATACCTGCGCGGCATTCTCAATCTCTTTGGTGAGACACACTCCTCCATTGATGAGTACGATGGCGATGAGGGCGAGCTCATTCTTGATGTGAGCGGTGGAGACCTTGCCGTCCTCATTGGCCGTCACGGTCGCACGCTGGAAGCCTTGCAAACGGTTATCAGCACGCTCGTGAGCAGCCGTCTCAAGTTCTACTATCCCATTGTTGTTGACATCGAGAGCTACCGTAGTCGTGCAAAGAAGAAGATTGAGCAGATGGCTCTCAACGCTGCTTCTCGTGCCAAGAGCCATGGTTCCAGCGTTAAGCTTGCTCCCATGAATGCGTACGACCGTCGTTTGGTTCACCTTGCTTTGCGAGATGATCCTGAGGTCACCACACACTCTGAGGGTGATGATCCTGACCGGTACGTCGTGGTTACGCCGGTTAAGCTGTAGTCCATCTCTCATTGGTTCTACATGCGCTACAGTTTGGGAGGGTGAGATACTCACTCTCCTTTTTTCTTGCCAAAATCTTTTGATTCGAGAGTTTTTGGCAGTATGTAACACTCTATGGAATCGTATGTCTTGCTATAAGGAGTGAAGATGAACCAAAACTCCCATGAGGTTCTTACGGAAGAGCTGCTTGAGCTTCTCGCCTCCGATGCTGACCTTTCGTTGATTACTGTGACCCCGGAAATGGCAGAGCTACTAATTCAACATTTAGAGCTCGTAGTTGAGAAGAACAAAAGGATAAATCTCACAAGGATCACCAACGAACATGAGGCTATCGTCCTCCATATTATCGACTCTCTGTTGTTTATTGCTCATAAGCCCACAGTATTGGGACCAGACGAGAAGCTATTAGATGTTGGTTCTGGAGCTGGCTATCCAGGGCTGCCTCTCACAATTGTGAGTGGTTGCCAGAGTACGCTCATTGATTCTGTCGGTAAGAAGGTCAATGCTGTGGAAGAGTTTACTGATGCGATGGGGCTCGTTGATCGTGTTTCGTCTCTGCATGCTCGAGCGGAGGAAGTTCCCGAACTTTGTCACTCCCGATTTGATGTTGTTGTTGCTCGAGCTGTTGCCCAAACGAATGTTCTCATTGAATATGCTTCGCCTTGCTTGAGAAGGAACGGCACCCTTCTTGTTGGCAAGGGAAACCCTAGCGATGAAGAGATTCAAGCTGCTTCTCGTGCCGCTAGGATTTGTGGGCTTGAGGCATCAGGGCGGTTTGAATATGAACTCCCTCATGACCTTGGACATAGAACTATTCTTGCATATACAAAGACTGGCAATCCTCTTATCAAGCTTCCTCGCCAGAATGGCATGGCAAAGAAGAATCCCCTTGGACTTCAGTAAGACTCACGTAGGTAATTATTTGTTTCTCAGCTTCGTCGACGTAGCTGATGTGGCTCTCATCGAATTGCTTCGATGAGAGCCACTATTCTATGACACGACCAATCATCGCCGTTTCACGTGAAACCGCTTTCTTGCAGGTCTAATTACTAATTGAATGTTCTACTTGTCTGATTGAATCAACGTCGACAATAACAGATTGTGATTGGTTCACGTGAAACAGCTTGATGCTAGTGATATTTGTCATATATCTCAAGCATTGAACGTTCGTAATCTGTGTTTGGGCTCAAATGAAAACTATTAGCCTGTAGTGTTTCACGTGAAACGGCTGGAAACCATAGAAACGATGATATCCTCTAAATCGTCATTCGCTGTTTCACGTGAAACAGCGAATTCGAATAAGCACAATATAAAACATAGGTGATTCGATAAAGATTCTCGCAGTTTCACGTGAAACAATACCCTATGATTGTCACACACCACATTGGAGAGCAAACACAGTTTAGACGTAAACATACTCGGCAATTGGGGGTCATTCGTGGGCTTTCAAGACGTAAAACGCGGATTTACCAATAAAGACCCGAAAGTTTTAGCGATTATCAACCAAAAGGGCGGTGTTGGAAAATCAACGACGGCGATAAACCTTTCTGCAGCGCTTGGAGAGGCTAAGAAGAAGGTACTTGTCATCGATTTGGACCCTCAGGGGAACACAACAAGTGGATATGGCATCGAGAAGGAGGATCTTGAGCACGATATGTATGATGTCTTGCTCCAAGATTTCCCAATCGAGGATGTAATTGTCGATACAGTTGAGGACAGGGTGTTTGTAGCACCTACGACAATTCAACTTGCTGGTGCAGAAATAGAACTCGTATCAGCAATGGCTCGTGAAAGCATTCTCAAAAACGTTATCGAAAAAATAAAAGAGAACTTTGACTACGTCTTTATCGACTGCCCACCATCGCTAGGATTGCTTACAATCAATGCACTTGTTGCATCGGATCAATTGCTGATCCCTATCCAGTGCGAGTATTACGCCCTAGAGGGAGTCACAAAGCTCATTGAATCAATGAAAATGGTTAAGAGTCGTCTTAATCCTTCTCTCTCGATATTTGGTGTCATCATGACAATGTATGACACACGCACAACGCTCTCTCACCAGGTGGTAGAAGAGTGCGAGAACTATTTCGGGCAACAGATCTTTAAGACCTACATACCTCGCAATGTCAAAATCGCTGAAGCGCCAAGCCATGGTCTGCCGGTAACAATGTATGCGCGAGTGAGCAAGGGCGCGTCTGCCTATACAAAACTTGCTAAGGAAGTGATTCGTCGTGGCTAAGAAATCAGGACTGGGCAAGGGACTAGAATCACTGATGGGCGAAGCGAATGCAGAAGTAGGCGCTCCAGCTGCAGATTCAACGTTGCCAATTAGCAAGATCAAGCCAAACAAAGGACAGCCACGTAAGAACTTCAATCCTGATGAGCTTGCTGAGCTTGCCGATTCCATCAAGCAGAATGGCATACTTCAGCCAATTATCGTGCGGAAAAAAGGAACTACCTACGAGATAGTTGCAGGAGAGCGTCGCTACCAGGCCGCAAAACTTGCAGGTCTAGATGAGGTGCCCGTCGTCATCAGAGACATTAGTGATGAGGACGTATTCAAACTCGCACTTATCGAGAACCTCCAACGTTCAGACCTCAACCCTATTGAGGAGGCACAGGGATACAAACAGCTGCTTGACAGTAATGGGCTCACCCAGGAAGAGGTAGCCCGTCTCGTCTCAAAGTCGAGGTCTGCGATAACAAACACGCTTCGACTGCTTGACCTTCCAGACGAAGTCCAGCAGCTTATGAGTGAGGGCAAGCTGACCGCTGGGCACGCGCGAGCAATCCTCGCTGTCCCCTCTGAGGAGGGACGGATTCGTCTTGCAGAGAAAGTCGTAGCTCAGGGTTTGTCGGTACGACAGACAGAAACCCTTGCTCCATTGTTTTCTGACAACAGTCAGGCTGAGCCAGTTCATCGCCAGCCTGTACCCCAGTCCTTCAAGCGTGCGGCAAGACAGATGAGGCTAGCACTGGATACCAACGTGAAGGTTAAGACCGTCCGAGGAAGGAACAAGGTGGAGATTGAGTTTGAGGACGAGGAAGCACTCGCCCACCTTGTTGACCTTCTCACGAGGGACTAGGAGTAGGAATGAAGAAGCTACTTCGCAGTGCGGTTGTCATCGCGACTGCTGCTGGTGTTGGCTATGTGGTCTACAAGGAAGTACTCTCCGACGAGGCCAAGCAGAATATTAAGAAGATGGTGGAAACGGTTAAGACCTCCTACGAGCGCATAAACGAGGTTATTAACTCGGTGAGAGGTGACGTTATGCCAGACGATGGACCTCTACCTAACGTCCAGACAACCATGCAGCAATGGAAAGACCTTGGATACTAGGGAATCTGCGGAAGCGGTAAGAAGATAAAATTAAGAACATATGTTCTAATAAAGGGGAGGCAATCACCATGAGTGACCACCTCCCCTTCAAGTAAAGCGCTAAACAGCTTACAGCTCCTGCATACGCTGCCTAAGCTGACCGCACGCGGCGTCGACGTCAGCGCCGCGGGAGTTCCTGATGGTAGCCTCCACACCAACGGAAGCCAGACGAGCAACAAACTCCCCGGCTCGCTCGGGGCTAGCGGGTTTGAGCTTTGAGCCGGGAACCTCATTGAGCTGAATGATGTTCACGTGCGCCAGGGTGCCACGACAGAAGTCGCATAGGGCTCCTAGCTCGTCCTCGTTGTCGTTGACGCCCTGGATAAGCGCGTACTCATAGGTGGGACAGCGCCCAGTCTTGTCAACATACTCGCCCATCACGTCATAGAGGTGGATGAGGGAGTACTTCTTGACACCAGGCATGAGGATGTTGCGCGTGCTCTGGTTGGCGGAGTGAAGCGAGACGGCAAGCGTGAACTGCTCGGGCTCATTAGCAAAACGCTTAATCATGGGGATAACGCCGCAGGTGGACACCGTAAGGTGACGCGCGCCAATGCCTGCTCCCTCAGGGGAGTTGAGGCGTCGCAGCGCGGCAAGCGTAGCGTCATAGTTCATCATGGGCTCGCCCTGCCCCATCATCACCACGCTGGTAACACGCGTGTTGAAGTCATCGCGCACATGCATGACCTGCTCGTAAATCTCGCCAGCCGTCAGCGAGCGGGTAAGGCCCGAGGCGCCGGTTGCGCAGAACGCGCAGCCCATGGCGCAGCCTGCCTGAGTGGACACGCACACTGCAAGGCGGTTCTTCGAGGGCATGCCAACGCACTCAACGGCAACACCATCAGGAAAGCGAAGCAGGTACTTGCGGCTACCGTCTTGCGAGACCTGTCGTGCTACCTCCTCGACGCCTACGAGCGTGACGTAGTCCGCAAGCTCGGCTCGCAGCGCCTTCGACAGGTTGGTCATCTGGTCGAGTGAGGTGGCGTTCTTGACCCACACCCAGTCCTCGATCTGCTTTGCACGGAACTTGGGCTGGCCCAGCTCTGCGAGAAGGGTCTCAAGCTGGCCGCGCGTACAGTTCCTTAGGTCGAGCTTCTCGTTGTTTCGGTTGACGTCTTCCGTCTGCATTTCTGGCCCCTTGCCCTTGTCGTATGGTGTGGTGGAGTATCCTCTTTGGGTTACTGTCTCCGTGTGAGTTGAGTCTACCGCACGGCGGAGAGATGCGAGGGAGAGCACATGACAAGTCAGGACGTGTTGGGCCTCAAGGTTGTCGTTGTCGCCGGCGGCTGGTCTGACGAGAAGGAAATTTCCCTGGACTCTGGGCGCGCGTGCCAGAAGGCGCTCACCGAGGTGGGTTTCAAGGGCGTTGACCTGCTCGATGCCGCAGATGGCGAGTTTGTGTCAAAGCTCGTTGCCGGCGGTTACGACGTGGCCTTTGTCGCCATGCACGGACGCTACGGCGAGGACGGTTGCATCCAGGGCCTCCTCGAGATTCTGCACATGCCCTACACCTTCTCGGGTGTGCTTGGGAGCGCCGTGAGCACCGAGAAGGAGGTCGCCAAGACCCTCTATCGCCAGGCGGGCATCCCCACGCCGCGCGGAACTGACGTTGCAGCCGGCACAAAGCTCACAGATGACGACATCGACCGCGTCGTGGACGAGCTTGGGCTGCCGCTCTTTGTGAAGCCTGCGGCAAACGGCTCGAGCTACGGCGTCACGCGTGTGACCAGTGCTTCTCAGCTTCGTGAGGCCGTCGAGCGGGCATCGGCCGGCGGAGACCGCGTTCTCATCGAGGAGTGCGTCACCGGCACCGAGATCACCGTTCCCGTGATTGGCAATGATGACCCCAAGGCTCTGCCCATTGTCGAGATCGTGACCGGTGCGGAGTTCTATAACCTCAAGGTAAAGTACGAGCCTTCGTCCATGCACCACGTGATTCCTGCTCGCCTGGAGGCTGGCGTCTACGCCCGCGCCCAGGAACTGGCCGTTCGCGCCCACCGCGCCCTTGGCTGCCTGGGTGCCTCGCGTAGCGACTTCATTGTGCGCGAGGACGGCACTCCGGTGATTCTCGAGACCAACACCATTCCTGGCATGACCGAGAATAGCCTCCTGCCCGATTCCGCCACGGCGGCATTGAGTTCCCCGAGCTCTGCAAGAAGTTTGTGGAGTATGCGCTTGAAGCTCACGGGAAGTCGGAGGAATAGCATGGCTCTTGCCGGTGCTGGCGAGCGAGACAAGAACATGGAACGAGCTGCAGCCGCCCTCGAGCGGCTGCTTCTTCCTGGAACGCCCGAGGACATTTGTGCCAACTATAAAAGTCTTGCCGAGCGGGCACGCACCCATGCGTTTGACCTGCTCGAAGAGGATATCGTGGTGCTCGATACGGAGACTACGGGCCTCTCGTTCAAGGACTGCGAGCTCATAGAGATATCTGCCGCAAGGATCTCGGGCCGCGAGGCAGTTGAGCGTTTTGAGACCTTTGTTGATCCTGGCGGGCCAATCCCGCCCGAGATTCAGCGCCTCACAGGCATACGTGACATAGACGTTGCTGGCGCACCCACCCCCGAGGAAGCCGTGAGCACCCTGGCGGACTTTGTAGGCGGTTCTCCTGTGCTGGCGCACAACGCCACCTTCGACCGCACCTTCATCGAGGGCGTGCGCGGCGGCTCCGAGGTGTCTGACACCTGGATTGACACGCTTGCGCTCTCTCGCATCGCACTCCCGCGCCTCTCATCCCACCGGCTCTCGGACATGGCGGAGGCGTTTGGCTGCGATTCTGTAACGCACCGTGCGGGCGATGACGTCGACGCGCTCTGCGGCATGTGGCGAATCATCCTACTTGGCCTCTCTGACCTGCCGGCGGGGCTCCTGGGCAAGCTCTCTGAGATGCACCCCGAGGTAGAGTGGCCGTTTAGGCCTGTCATTGCGCACCTTGCCGCCGAGAGGGGCCCAGAGCCCTTCTCGCTCAAGGCGCTTCGTCACGGGTTGGTCTCCCGCGAGGAGACGCACCAGCGCGCGGACGCCGCCGAGAGTGACGAGGCACTTGTCGCCCCAACCCCTGAGGTCATTAGGGACGAGTTCACGCCTGCGGGTGTTGTTGGGCACATGTACGAGAACTACGAGACGCGCCCGGAGCAGGTCTCGATGGCGCTCGAGGTGCGAGACGCCCTTGCCACCTCGACGCACCGCACGATAGAGGCTGGTACAGGCGTTGGAAAGTCCATTGCCTACCTGCTGCCCGAGGTCCTTTTTGCCCAGCGCAACAACGTGACCGTGGGCATTGCGACAAAGACCAACGCCCTCACCGACCAGCTTGTCTCCCACGAGCTGCCGGCGCTGGCTCGCGCGCTGCCAAAGGGGCTCACCTTCCACAGCCTGAAGGGCTACGAGCACTACCCGTGCCTGCACCGGCTAGACCGCGCCGCCGTGGAGGACCTACCGCTTGAGCTGGCACGCAACGACGGGCGCTCGGACAACGCCATCGCAGGCGACATGCTCACCGCTATTGCCGTGACGTATGCGTATGCCTGCCAGTCTCCTGACGGCGATCTGGACGCGCTAGGGATCCGCTGGCGGTATGTGCCGCGACAGATGCTCACTACTACCCCCAACGAGTGCCTTCGCACGCGCTGCCCGTACTTTCCCAACGAGTGCCTGGTCCATGGCGCGCGCCGTCGTGCCGCCAGCGGCGACGTGGTGGTGACCAACCATTCGCTGCTGCTGCGCAACGTTGCTGCTGAGGGAAAGATTCTGCCGCCCATTCGCCACTGGGTGATTGATGAGGCCCACTCCTTCGAGAGCGAAGCTCGCCGCCAGTGGGCGCACGAGGTCTCTGGTGACGCGGCTCGTGCAGCGTTTGAGCTGCTTGGCGGTACCAAGAGCGGTGCGCTGCACACGGTGATGACGTTCGCCTCGGTGTCCAAGCTCGAAGGGGCCACGCTTGTGCAGGGGCTGCTCACCAAGACCGCGGCGTCCGTCGCGCGCGCGGCAGTTTCTACGGCCGACCTCTTCATGGCGGTGCACGAGCTCGGCACGCTTGCCAGAGGCGATGGCGGCTATGACATGGTGACCCTTTGGATTGATGATAAGGTCCGGGAGACGTCGCAGTGGGGTGCCGTTGCGGAGGCTGGGTCTGCTGCCGTGGCGCACCTTGACGAGGCGGCAAAGAACCTGGGCGAGGTTGAGGAGAAGCTTGCGGAGGTTGCGCCGCAGCTTGCCGCGGACCTCACGGAGTCCGGGCGCTTTGTGTCTGAGCTGCTCGAGAGCCTGCGCCTCATCCTGGGCGGAGAGGACCAGACATACGTGTACTCCGCGGAGCTGTATCGCTCCAAGCGACGCATTGGCGCCGAGAAGCTCCTTGCCGAGAAACTCGACGTGGGTGCGGATCTTGCCCAGAACTGGCTGCCCGAGATGAAGAGTGTGGTGTTCACCTCGGCAACCATGGCAGTGAGGGATGACTTCTCGCACTTTGACCATGCGGTTGGTCTCGACCGCCTGCCCGCAAGCATGCACAAAGACGTGCGTCTTGATTCGAGCCTTGATTACGATAAGAGTATGTCGGTCATTGTGACCAAAGATATGCCCGCGCCAAACGATAGCAACTACCTGGACGCACTTGTTGAGCTTCTCTACAGCGTGCATCGTTCTATGGATGGCTCGGTTCTCACGTTGTTCACAAATAGGCGTGACATGGAGCGTGTGTACGCCGCGCTTGAGCCGCGCCTGACCAAGGTGGGGCTGGCGTTGGTGTGCCAGGAGCGTGGCTCCTCTCCGCGACGGCTG
>ERZ791821.1531-NODE-1531-length-11460-cov-2.695221_pt1 | contig 11460 bp, 10 predicted proteins | sample MGYA00510300_ERZ791821 | MGnify/ENA primary metagenome ERZ791821 (study PRJEB30046, sample SAMN00792034) | human gut metagenome | study: EMG produced TPA metagenomics assembly of the A metagenome-wide association study of gut microbiota in type 2...
TCGACGGCACGAAAATGAGTAAATCCCTGGGCAACGTCGTCGACCCCATTCCCCTCATCGACCGCTACGGTGCCGACTCCCTGCGCTACTACCTCTTAAAGGAAGTACGCCTGGGCCAGGACGGCAACTTCTCCCTGCCTTCCTTCATTGACCGCATCAACGCCGATCTGGCCAATGACCTGGGCAACCTCCTGCAGCGTACGCTGGCCATGGTCGAACGCTATGAAAACGGCGTCGTTGCCGGCCCGTCCGTAAAAGAACCGGTCGATGACGAACTGGCTAGCTGCGCCGTACAGACGGCAAAAGACTATGAACAGCTCATGGATGACATGAAGATCAACGACGCCATCAACGAAACGTGGGCCCTCATCCGCCGTTCTAACAAATATATTGATGAAACCATGCCGTGGGTACTGGCTAAAGACGAAGCGAAAAAAGAACGCCTCCAGACGGTCCTCTACAACCTCCTGGAAGCACAGCGCATTATCGCTATGCTCGTCAGCCCTGTCATCCCGAATGCAGCCGCCGAAATGTGGCAGCAGCTCGGCCTCGGCGACTTCGCCTCCCAGGCTCATTTGGCTGACGGCCAGGTCTGGGGCGGCTATCCGGCCGGTACGAAAGTGGCTAAGGGCGATGCCCTCTTCCCGCGCTACGATCCGAAGGAAGAAATTGCCGAAGCAGAAGAATACAAAGCAGCCCAGGCCGCTGCTGCTACGGCTTGTACGGCAGCGAAGGAACCGTTTAAAGACGAAATCACGATCGACGATTTCGGTACCATGGATTTGCGGGCTGCCAAGGTCCTGGCCTGCGAAAAGATTCCTAAGACGTCGAAGCTGCTCAAATTCCAGCTCGATCTGGGCGTAGAAAAACGGCAGGTCGTCAGCGGCATTGCTAAATACTATAAACCGGAAGACCTCGTAGGTCATACGGTCATCGTCGTAACCAACCTCAAACCGGTTGTACTCTGCGGCGTCGAATCGAAGGGCATGATCCTTTCTGCCTCTGACGGCGACGATCATTTGCAGGTCATCTTCGTCGATGGCGCTGCACCGGGAAGCCGTGTCCGCTAATGCTCTTTGACACGCATTGTCACGTCAACGACGAGGCCTTTGCAGCGGACCGCGAGGCCATGCTGCAGCGGGCCTTTGACAGGGGCGTGCAGTATCTGCTCTGCCCCGGTACGGACCTGCGCACGTCCCGCGAGGCCGTCGCCCTCAGCCGGCAGTACCGGCAGGTGTATGCTGCTGTGGGAATCCATCCGCAGGAAGCGGCACAGGTACAGCCCGGTGATCTGGCTGCCTTGCGGCACTTGGCCGAAACAGAAGCCAAGGTCGTAGCCATTGGCGAAGTGGGCCTCGATTACCACTGGCCGGAACCGGCCCGGGAGCTGCAGCAGCAGGTCTTTATCGAACAGGTCAAGCTGGCTGTAGAACTGGATTTGCCCATCGACATTCACGACCGGGAAGCCCATGGCGATACCCTGGATATTCTGCGGCAGTACGGCAAGGGCCTCAGGGGTGTCTTCCATTGCTATTCCGGCAGTCTGGAAATGGCAGAGGAGCTCATTAAAATGGGCTTTTATATCGGCTTTACAGGCAGTATGGTCTATTCCGGCTCGCGCAAGCTGAAGCGCATCGTGAAAGCCCTGCCGGCCGACCGGATCCTGGTGGAAACGGACTGCCCGTACCTGACGCCGCCACAGCATCGGGGCGAACGGAACGAACCGGCTTATGTGCACTATATGGCAGACGAAGTAGCCCGCCTGCGTCAATGGGACGCAGCGGAAGCCGGACGAATTACAACGGAAAATGGCAAACGTATTTTTAATATCCTGTGAGGTGATATGATGGCACGCGGCAAACGGCCGGATATCCGGCTTACGATTACGGGTAAACTGGGCCCTATGGGCTGTCACCGGGGACATCACGTAGGTGAAGTCTTTGATTATGATACAGAACGGGGAAAAATTTGTCCCATGGCAATGCACTGTGCCTTTCCCTATATCGATATTCTCCGCTACGGCGGTTCCCTGCCCGGACAGCCTGCAGGAACGGCGGAATTTTGCTGTTCTGATGCGGACGTGGCCATGGTTTTTAAGGCCGAAGTAATCGACGAAGATACGTAATAGAAACTGCTCCTTTCTTGGGAAGGGAGCAGTTTTTTTGTTGACACGTACGGGGGAGCTTGCTATAATGAACATAAAAGAACATAAAATAACATTTATTAACATTAGGAGGGGTACCCATGGCATCACAATTCGTTGGCATTACGATGGGCGATCCGGCCGGTATTGGCCCGGAAATTTCGCTGAAAGCAATTGACGCACGAGATGAATATAAGCAATCCGTTCTGATTTATGGCAGCTACAATGTCTTAAAATATTATCACGACCTGCTGGGCATGCAGACGCCGCTGGTTCAGATCGACAAGGTGGCTGATTTCCGGCCGGGCAAGATCAACGTCATTTCCGTCGTCGGCCTGACCCTGGGCAAGGACCTGGAAATCGGCAAGGTATCGCCTGTGGCCGGCGATGCAGCTTACCGCTATTTGGAACGGGCTATTGGTGACGCCATGCAGGGCGATCTCGAAGTCATTACGACGGCGCCACTCAATAAGGAAGCCCTCCACAAGGGTGGCCACATGTTTGACGGCCATACGGAAATCTTTGCGACGCTGACGCAGACGAAATCCTACACGATGATGCTCTGGAGTGAAAAGATGTCTGTCGTCCACGTATCGACCCACTGCTCCCTGCGCCAGGCCTGTGACCGGGCCAAAAAGCCGCGCATTCTGGAATGCATTCACCTGGCTCAGCAGGCGATGCAGCAATTGGGCGTAGAAACGCCGCGTATTGCCGTAGCCGGCCTCAATCCCCACAGCGGTGAAAACGGCCTCTTCGGTACGGAGGATTTGGAAGAAATCGCCCCGGCTGTAGCGGCTGCCCAGGCGGAAGGCCTGCACGTAGACGGGCCGGTACCGCCGGATACGGTCTTCCTCAAGGCCTACAAGGGCGTGTACGATATCGTCGTTGCCATGTATCACGATCAGGGCCATATTCCCATGAAGATGATGGCCTTTGACAGCGGTGTCAACGTGACGCTGGGCCTGCCCATTATCCGCACGTCTGTCGATCACGGCACGGCCTTTGATATTGCTGGCAAAGGCATTGCTAATGTAGAAAGTATGTTATATGCAGTCGATCTGGGCAAACGCTTTGCTTCAGGCCGGCACTGAAATTGATAATGTTCTGAGGCTTTGGGCCACGGCGCTAGGCGCGGTGGCCCTTATTTTTACTGTTTTTTGGCATACGTACGATAACAAAAGAGATATTCTCTTGATAAATAGTGAGAAATAACGTAGAATAACCATGAGAAAGATTTATTGATACTATGATAATTTATAGTGATTATTACTTACATAACCATACAGGAGGGGAGCATACTCGTGTTAGATTTTCGTATAAATACATTTTTATGTGTTTGCCGGTATATGAATTATACGAAGGCTGCGGCAGAGCTGCACATTACACAACCAGCCGTGTCACAGCATATTCGCTATCTGGAGAAAGAGTATAATGCCAGATTATTTATCTATACGGGGAAGCACCTGAGCCTCACGACGGCTGGGAAGACGTTGCTGAGCGCTGCCTTGACGATTCGTCACGACGATTTTATTTTAAAAAAGAAGCTGCAAGAGTTAAAGCGCAGTACGCGCGTCCTTTCCTTTGGCGCTACCCATACGATTGGCGAATTTATGCTCATCGATCAGCTGGCCCAGTACCTGCGGCAGAATAAGGATATGATGCTGCGCCTGGAAATTGCCGATACGGAAGAACTATTGAAAAAGCTCAACGACGGCAGCATTGACTTTGCCATCGTCGAAGGCTTCTTTGAACAGAAAGAATACGAAACCCTGCTGTACGCCAAGGAACCGCTCCTGGCCGTGTGCGGTATTGATTTTGACGCGCCGGAAGAAGTATCCCTGACGGATCTCTTGCACAAGCGGCTCTGTGTCCGCGAAAAAGACTCCGGTACGCGGGATTTGCTCGAACGGACCTTGTCGGAGTACAGCTTATCCCTGGAGGATTTCCCTTATCGTGCCGAAGTTGGCAGCCCCCAGGCCATCAAGGCCCTGGTCTGTCGCAACGCCGGTTTTGCCTTCTTCTATGAAAAATCCGTCCAGGACGAATTGCAGGCCGGTCTTATGCGGACCATTAAAATCCGGAACTTCCAGGCTCAGCACTCCTTTACGTTCCTCTGGCGCAAGGGCAGCATGTACGGCAGTGAATTTCGGGATATTTACCGGCAGTTGAAGTACTAGGAAGAACACGTTGGTTTCAACGGGCAGGCATAGAATGCCTGCCCGTATTATACTGAATAAAAGAAAGGATGAAACACATGACATATTCAACCGAAGTCAAGAACATGTGTCCCGTTGCCAAAGGCGCATACCACGGTCCGGCTCCCATACCGGAAGAAGGCGCCTGGGTACAAGTAAAAGAAATCAAGGATATTAGCGGTCTTACCCACGGTGTCGGCTGGTGTGCGCCCCAGCAGGGTGCCTGTAAGCTGACGCTGAACGTCAAGGACGGTATTATCGAAGAAGCCCTGGTGGAAACCATCGGCTGCTCCGGTATGACCCATTCGGCCGCTATGGCTTCGGAAATCCTGCCGGGCAAAACCCTCCTCGAAGCCCTCAATACGGACCTCGTCTGTGACGCTATCAACGTGGCCATGCGCCAGCTCTTCCTGCAAATCGTCTACGGCCGTACACAGACGGCCTTTTCCGAAGGCGGCCTGCCCATCGGCGCCAGCCTCGACGACCTGGGCAAAGGCCTGCGCAGCCAGACCGGTACCATGTTCGGTACGAAGGCCAAGGGCACGCGCTATTTGGAAATGACCGAAGGCTATGTAACGCGCATGGCCTTAGATGAAGAAAAACAGGTTATCGGCTATGAATTCATTCACCTTGGCAAGATGATGGAAGCCATCAAAAAAGGCGTCGATCCGGCTCAGGCCATGGAAAATGCCAAAGGACATTATGGCCGTTTTGAAGAAGCCGATTCGTACATTGATCCGCGACAGGAATAAGGGGGAGACGACTGATGGAATTATTCGAAAGCTATGACAGAAGAATAGATAAGATTCTCGGCGTGCTGAAAGAATACGGCATAGAAAACGTAGAAGCCTGCCGGGATATTTGCCAGAGCGCAGGCCTCGATCCCTACCAGATCGTCAAGGATATTCAGCCCATTGCCTTTGAAAATGCCGGCTGGGCCTACACCGTCGGGGCTGCCATTGCCATCAAACAGAACTGCCGCACTGCCGTAGACGCTGCCAAAGCCATCGGCATTGGCCTGCAGTCCTTCTGTATTCCCGGCTCTGTTGCAGAAGACCGCAAGGTCGGCCGCGGCCACGGCAACCTGGCGGCGATGCTCCTCGAAGATAGCACGCAGTGCTTCTGCTTCCTCGCCGGTCACGAATCCTTTGCCGCTGCAGAAGGCGCTATCGGCATTGTCCGTAACGCCAATAAAGCACGTAAGGTACCCCTGCGGGTTATTTTAAACGGCCTCGGCAAGGATGCGGCCCAGATCATTTCCCGTATCAACGGCTTCACCTATGTCCAGACCCAGTTTGATTACCAGACCGGTGAACTGCACATCGTCCGGGAAATTGCCTACTCCAAGGGCGAACGCGCTGCCGTCCGCTGCTTCGGTGCCGACGACGTCCGCGAAGGCGTAGCCATCATGCACCACGAAGGGGTCGACGTTTCCATTACGGGCAACTCGACGAACCCGACGCGTTTCCAGCACCCTGTAGCCGGGACCTATAAAAAGGAATGCATCGAAATGGGTAAAAAATACTTCTCCGTCGCTTCCGGCGGTGGTACAGGCCGTACGCTCCATCCAGACAACATGGCTGCCGGTCCTGCTTCCTATGGCATGACGGACACCATGGGCCGTATGCACAGCGACGCCCAGTTTGCCGGCTCGTCGTCCGTACCGGCCCACGTCGAAATGATGGGCTTTTTGGGTATGGGCAATAACCCCATGGTCGGTGCGTCCGTTGCCGTTGCCGTCGCTGTAGAAGAAGCAGCCAAGGCCGGCAAGTTCTAAGGCCGGTCACTACGGGCAGGCAGTCCGACATATGCCATTTATTGACATTGCCTTCATCCTGTGGTAATCTAAATTAGGATATTTTTTAGTTAGTTACGCTCAAACGGCGATCCCGTTTGAGCGTTTTTTTATGGGAGGCGGAAGCAATGAACGCAATTAAAACGTATGATGTTATTATCATTGGTGCCGGTCCGGCCGGGATTTTTACGGCTTTGGAGCTGGCCGATAAAGGACTCCGGATTCTCATAGTAGAAAAAGGCCAGGACATCCGGGCCCGTATTGCCACCAGCCAGAATCCGAACGCGCGCAAGGAAGATAAAGTGCGCAACGTCGTCTGCGGCTGGGGCGGTGCCGGCGCCTTCAGCGATGGCAAGCTGACCTTGACGACAGAATTCGGCGGCAATTTGGACGACTACATGTCCCAGGCCGAACTGCTCGAAAAAATCAATTACGTCGACGACGTATACTGCCGCTTTGGCGGTGCCGACCGCAAGGTCTATGGCGATGAAAACCTCGACGACATCCGCCAGATCAAACGGCGCGCGGCCGCAGCGGACCTGCGCTTTATTCCGGCCCGCATCCGTCACCTGGGCACAGACGTAAACGCCCAGATTCTGACCAACATGCGCGATTTCCTCGACGGCAAGGTAGACATCCTCTCCGATACGGCAGTGGAACACATCGTCGTCGAAGACGGCGCCATCAAGGGCGTCCGCATCAACGGCCAGGACTATGCCTGCCAGTATCTGGTCAGCGCCCCTGGCCGGGAAGGCTCGGAATGGTTTGTCAGTGAAGTAGAAAAGATGGGCCTGCGCCTGACGTCGAACGCCGTCGATATCGGCGTGCGCGTCGAAATGCCGGCGGAAGTATTCGAACCGATTACGGATATCGTCTACGAATCGAAGCTCATTTACTTCAGCAAATCCTTCGACGACCGCGTGCGCACGTTCTGCATGAACCCGTACGGCTTCGTGGTTACGGAAAATAACGACGGTCTCCTCACGGTCAATGGCCACAGCTATGCCCACAAGCGCAGTGAAAATACAAACTTTGCCATCCTCGTATCGAAGAAGTTCACGGAACCCTTCCACGAACCGATTCGCTATGGCAAATACATTGCCCGCCTGGCCAATATCCTCGGCGGCGGTGTCATCGTCCAGCGCCTGGGTGATTTCCTCGACGGCCGCCGTTCCACGCCGGAACGGATTCAGCGCGGCCTCGTACGGCCGACTATGCCCAGCGCTACGCCGGGGGATTTGTCCCTCGTCCTGCCGTACCGCCACATGATGGATATTAAGGAAATGTTCGAAGCCCTCGATAAGGTAGCGCCCGGCGCCAATTCCCGCCACACGCTCCTTTACGGCGTAGAAGTCAAATTCTATTCCAACCGCCTGGATCTTTCCAACAAGTTAGAAACGAAGATTCCCAATTTCTTTGCCATCGGCGACGGCGCCGGCATTACGCGCGGCCTCGTCCAGGCTTCGGCAGCAGGGGTCACGGTCGGTCAGGAAATCCTGGCCCGGACCCAGCAGGTATAGGAAGAAGGCCCTTCGGGCGGCGTAATTTGTTGACGCCGGAAACGATAGAGGCTACAATGGGTGAAAGGGCCGTCTGTTGCCGCACGGAGCGACGGTCCCGTAACCAATGAGGAGGTTTCATTTATGTTAGCATCAAAGTTGTACAGCCCGACGCTGCGCGAAATTCCGTCTGATGCGGAAATTGCCAGCCATCAGTACATGTTGAAGGCCGGCATGATCCGTAAAAACGGTAACGGCCTGTATTCGTTCTTGCCCCTCGGCCGCCGTGTCGAACTGAAGATAGAGGCCATTGTCCGTGAAGAAATGGATAAGACCGGCGCTCAGGAAATCATGATGCCGATCGTACAGCCAGCAGAAATCTGGCACGAATCAGGCCGCTGGGATGCCTATGGCCCGGAAATGTTCAAATTGACGGACCGCCACGACAACAAGTACTGCCTGGGACCGACACATGAAGAACTGATTACGACGCTCGTCCGTAATGAACTGCGTTCCTATAAGCAGCTGCCGCTTACGCTCTGGCAGATGCAGAATAAATACCGCGACGAAATCCGTCCCCGTCTGGGCCTCATGCGCAGCCGTGAATTTGTCATGAAGGATGGCTATTCCTTTGATGCTGACGAAGCAGGGCTGCACCAGAATTACCAGATCATGTACGACGCCTATACGCGCGTCTTCACGCGCTGCGGCCTGCAGTTCAAGCAGGTCGAAGCCGATAGCGGCCAGATCGGCGGCAGCCATACGCACGAATTCATGGCTCTGGCCGGGGCTGGTGAAGCAGAAGTCGTATCGTGCTCTCAGTGCGACTACGCAGCGGATATCGAAAAAGCCACGCCGGCACCAATCGAAATGGCAGCCGAAACGCCGGGGAATGTAGAACTCATCGAAACGCCGCACTGCGCAACCATTGCCGATTTGGCCGAGTTCCTGCAGATTCCTGTAGAAAAGACCATCAAGGCCGTTGCCTTCAATATTGACGGCAAAAAGACCGTCCTCTGCATGGTCCGCGGCGACCACGAAGTCAATGACGTAGCCGTCCAGAACTTCGTCGGCGGCAACGCCATCGAACCGGCAACGGAAGAAGAACTGAAGGCCCATGGCCTGCAGCCGGGCTACATGAGCCCTATGGATGCCGATACACCGGACAACGAAACATTCTTCGTCCTCGTCGATCCGACGGCTATGAACGTTCCCAACGGCGTGACCGGTGCCAACAAGCTTGGCTACCACTATAAGAACGTCAACGCCAAACGGGACTTCAAGAACGTCACCGTGACGACCATCCGCAACATGACCGAAGGCGACTGCTGCCCTAAATGCGGCGCGCCCGTCAACATCATGCGCGGCATCGAAGTAGGCCAGGTCTTTGAACTGGGCACGAAATATTCCGAGTCCCTCCAGGCGACCTTCCTCGACCAGGACGGCAAGGCCAAGCCCTTCTACATGGGCTGCTACGGCATCGGCGTAACGCGCACCATGGCCGCCATCATCGAACAGTACCACGACGAACACGGCATCATGTGGCCTGTTGCCGTGGCTCCGTATAAGATCGCTGTCCTGCCCCTCAACATGAAGGATGAAGAAATGGCCTCCGTCGCTACGGACCTCTATGAAACGTTCCTGGCACAGACGCCGGACGTCGTCCTCGATGACCGTAAGGAACGGGCCGGCGTTAAATTCAACGATGCCGACCTCATCGGCTACCCCGTCCAGGTCGTCGTCGGCAAGGATACGAAGACGAACGGTACGGTCGAAGTCAAGGTACGCCGCACGGGCGTCAAGGAAATCGTGCCGAAGGAACAGGCTGTCGCCCGGGTACAGGAAATCCTGGCCGAATTACAGGCAAAAAATATGTGAGTTACCCGCTCTTTTCGGGCCCTGTGCATTGCAGGGGCCCGAAAAGATAGTGTATAATAAAAATTGATTTCTTTTTTCTTTCAACTATCCATAGGTGTGCAAAAGGAGAGATACAAGTGATAGAACGTTATACAAAAGAAGAAATGGGTAAGATTTGGTCAGAATATAACGAATGGGATACGATGAAGCAGGTCGAAATCCTGGCCAGCGAAGCGCAGGCCGAATTAGGCAACGTGCCTAAGGAAGCTGCTGCGGAAATCCGTGAAAAAGCGGCCTTTTCCGTAGACCGTATCCACGAAATTGAAGCGGAAACGCATCATGATATTGCCGCTTTTGTATCTACTCTTTCGGAAAACATCGGCGAAGCCGGCAAGTACGTTCATTTGGGCCTGACCTCGACAGACGTCAAGGATACGGCTCTGGGCTACATGCTGGGCCAGGCTTCGGATATCCTCATCCGTGACCTGGAACAGTTCCGCGACGTCCTGCGCCGCCGGGCCGTTGAATTCAAATACACACCGTGCATCGGCCGTACCCATGGCATTCACGCAGAAGCCACGACCTTCGGCCTCAAGCTGTGCAACTGGCTGGCAGAAACGGAACGCAACATCGAACGCATGAAGCGGGCTAAGGAAACCATTGCTGTCGGCAAGATTTCCGGCGCCGTCGGCACCTACGCAGACGTCGATCCCTTCGTAGAAAAATACGTGTGCGACCATCTGGGCATTGCCGCTTCGCCTATTTCCTCGCAGACGCTGCAGCGTGACCGTCATGCCGAATACGTGACGACCCTGGCCGTCATTGCCAGCTCCATCGATAAATTTGCGACGGAAATCCGTCACCTCCAGCGTACGGAAGTCCGTGAAGCAGAAGAATACTTCAGCCCCAAGCAGAAGGGTTCTTCCATTATGCCCCATAAACGGAACCCCATTACGTGTGAACGCATGTGCGGCCTGGCCCGCGTCATCCGCGGCAACGCCCAGGCAGCCCTCGAAGACGTAGCGCTCTGGCACGAACGGGATATTTCCCATTCTTCCGTAGAACGGGTCATCCTGCCGGACAGCACGATTGCCCTGGACTACATGCTCCAGACCTTCACGCGCGTCATCGACAAGCTCCTCGTCTATCCGGACAAGATGCTTCAGGACCTGAACCTCACAGGCGGCCTCATTTACAGCCCGATTCTCCTCAATACGCTCGTAGAAAAGGGCGCTGTCCGTGAACAGGCCTACCGCTGGGTACAGCGCAATGCCATGAAACGCTGGCTCGAAGGGGAAGATTTCCTGGAAAACCTGAAAAAGGATGAAGATGTGGCCCGCTACATGACGCAGGAAGAAATCGAAGCCTGCTTCGACGTTCACAAAATGCTCAGCCATGTAGACACGATCTTTGCCCGTTTCGGCATTTGATATCAGGCACGATCATTCGGCAGCCCTTTACGGGGCTGCCTTTTTTTTGGAGGTGAGATGATGTATTATTTCGATAACGCCGCGACGACCGTACAAAAGCCTGCCTGTGTCGCCGACGCTGTCTCTAAGGCCCTGACGAGCGGCCTCTATGGCAATCCGTCCCGGGCGGCCCACGGCTATTCCCTGCGTTCCTACAGGGAAGTAGAGCAGGCCAAGGACCTCGTACGCCGGCTCTTCCACGCCGGTGACGACTACGGCGTGGCCTTTACGCACAATTCGACGCTGGCCCTCAACCTGGTCCTCAAGGGACTCATCCGGCCCGGTGCCCACGTCCTGACGACTATGTGGGAGCATAACGCCGTCCTCCGGCCCTTGTACCAGCTCGAAAAGGAAGGCGTCACCATCGACTACGTACGGGCCGACGCCGGCACGGCACGCCTGCATTACGAAGACCTGGAACAAAAGCTGCGGCCGGAAACGCAGCTCGTCGTCTGCAACCATGCGTCTAACGTGACGGGCAACGTCCTCGACCTGACGCGGG
>ERZ791821.1535-NODE-1535-length-11420-cov-4.276287_pt1 | contig 11420 bp, 13 predicted proteins | sample MGYA00510300_ERZ791821 | MGnify/ENA primary metagenome ERZ791821 (study PRJEB30046, sample SAMN00792034) | human gut metagenome | study: EMG produced TPA metagenomics assembly of the A metagenome-wide association study of gut microbiota in type 2...
CTGCGACCGGGCTATGGCCGGCAAAAGCAGGCTCCACACACTGGCCGCCAGCATGATACCCGCCGCCATTCCGCACAAAATGCGGCGGGTTGCCGGGCGTGCCTGCCTGCGCAGCAAAAACACCCCTGCTGCTCCCAGTGCGGTGCACGCCGCCGGGAACAGCCAGATCAAAAGCGTGAAAACGAGCCGGTTCAAACCGCATTCCCCCTTTGCCCGTTGTATGCACAAACGGGCCAAAAGGTGCGGGCTTAGAAATCGTCCTCGCTGCTATCGCAGCTGTCCGCATCGCAGTCTGCGTCATCGGACGCAAAGCTGTCGGTGTTATCCGTGCTGAAATTGCGCTCGAATGCGGTCATGTACTGGGCATAACCCTCGTCGCCGGTGCCGAAATAGCCAAAATCGAAGCCTTTCATTTTACTGTCCTCCACAAATGTTCCTGTCGTTCAGCCTTCGGGGGAGCTTTGTCCCTCGCTGTGCTTTTATTATCCACTTTTGCAGTCCCATAAATAGGATTTTTAATAGATTTTGTTCCATTTTGCTCTTTCTGCCCGGCAATGCAGGCTTTGCTCTGCACCCACAGCATACCATATTCCGCCGGACAAGAGGTCAACTGCCGGGCAACATTCCATAAAGCCGCGTTGCGTGGCAGGGTCGCTTTGTTTGCGGTTCACTTCTGCCAAAAAGTCTTTGACTTTTGGCGAAAATTTATAACAAGTATGCAGATTCTTTACATGGATTATAATTTTCGACCAAAATCCTCTTGATTTTTTTCAAAAACGGACTAGAATATAGCATCGCAGTGAGGTGACACCGAAAGCCCGCTGCTAAACATTTACAAGAAGACTAAGGAGATCATTGATATGAAACTCAAGAATATTTGCATCGCTGTTGTCGCTCTGGCTCTGGCTACCGGCATGACCGCTTGCGGTGGTACTGCTGCCGCCGCTTCCTCCACCTCTGAGGCTGCTTCCGCAAGCACCACCGCCGTTTCCGAGGCTGCTTCCAGCGAGGCCGCTTCTTCTGAGGCCGCTTCTTCCGAGGCTGCTTCCTCTGAGGCTGCATCTTCCGAGGCCGCTTCCAGCGAGGCTGCTTCTTCTGAGGTTTCTTCCACCACTGCCGCCTGAGTTCAACGCACACAGCGTACATAACAGGATAGCCAAAAGCCCGTCGCACAAAATAATGTGCAACGGGCTTTTGGCATATAGTCGGGCCGTTATTTCTATTTTTCAAGAATTGCGCGGATCTGGGCAAGGTCGGCGGCAAAGGTGATATTCCGCTGCCGTGCCGGGGTGGAAAGCCCCATGGTGATCATCTGCTGCAAAAGCTGCTGCAGGGGCTGGTAGTAGCCGTTCAGGTCGTAGAGGATGCAGGGTGCATCCAGCTGCCCCAGCGACAGCTTGCTGATGACCTCGGTGATCTCCTCCAGCGTGCCGGTGCCGCCGGGGAATGCGACAAAGGCATCGCCCAACTCGATCATTTTGGTTTTGCGGGCAAGCATATCCTCCGTCACGATCAGTTCGGTCAGGCCCTCGTGCTGCAGCTCTGCGTCCAGAAAGCACTTCGGCTCTACGCCGGTCACCCGGCCGCCTGCGGCCAGCACACTGTCGGCTAAAAGACCCATCAGGCCGCTTTTGCTGCCGCCGTACACCAGCGCGTTGCCGCTTTCGCCGATCCAGCGCCCCAACTGCTGCACAGCCTGCGGCAGTGCAGGGTCGTTGCCAAGGCTTGCGCCCAGATACACGGTAATGTTCATTGCAGTATCCTTTCTTGCCGGGTCAGATGCTCCACAGCACCGCGCCCAGCACCGCAGAAAGCAGGATCATCCCGATGGGGGACGGCGCTTTCTGCGTTCTCTTTTTATACGCAAAATGCAGGCCGCCCAGCAGGACAAACACCGCCAGCGCACGCACATCCGGGGCAAAGCCGCCGGCAAGGGTGGTAAAGCCCCCCAGCGTGGAAAGCCCCATGGTGCAGGCTGTGGCCAAGATCATAGCCACCACGCAAGGGCGCACCCCGGCCAGAAAGGCGTTGACCCCGGCGTACTTCATCAGGCTGTGCAGCGCCGCCGCAATGAGCAGGATGATAACAAAAGAAGGCAGCACCACCCCCACCGTAGCCGCAAAGGAGCCTGCCAGCCCCGCCTGCGAAGCGCCGATAAAAGTAGCCATGTTCACCGCCAGCGGGCCGGGGGTGGATTCTGACACCGCAATAAAGCTGAGAAATTCGCTTTCGGTCAGCCAGCCGTGCCCCAGCACAGTTTCCCGCACCAGCGAGATCATGCCGTAGCCGCCGCCAAAGGACACCGCACCGATGACCAGAAAGTTCCAGAACAATTGCAGCAAGATCATTTTGTGCCGCCTTTCTTCCCCTGCCCTACTGCGTAGGCCAGTACCCCCGCCGCACCGCAAAGCAGGATGCAGCAGATGGAGGAGAACTTTACCGCCAGCACAGAGCAGCCCACCATAGCCGCCAGCACCACCGCCACCACTGCCGTGTTGAAGGGGGTGCGCTGCAGATTTTTGAGCATCTTGACCCCCGCGGATAAGATCAGATAGATAACGCAGGCCTGTATGCCCTTGAAGGCATTGGCCACCACGGTCAGCTGCAAAAAGCGGTCAAAAAACAGCGAAATAAGATAGATGACCCCGAAGGACGGCAGGCACACCGCAAGGGTGGCGGCTGCCGCACCGGCTACCCCAGCCAGCTTATAGCCGATGTAGGTGGCGCTGTTCACCGCCACAGGGCCGGGGGTGGACTCGGCAATAGCGACCATATCCAGAAACTCTTCCCGGGTGAGCCAGCGCTTTTCCTCTACAAATTCGTGCTCCAGCAGCGCCACCATGGCGTAGCCGCCGCCAAAAGTAAAGGCACCGATCTTAAAAAAGGTGCCGAACAGCTCCTTGGTTTTGGACATAGACATTTCTCCTTCGGGCGTTTACTGCCGTACCTGCTCCAGCTCCAGATAGCACTCAAAGGCTGTTTTTTCGCCGTGCTTTGCAATAAAGTACCAGCCATCATCCGAGGGGGTGTAGAAGATCTCCACCTGCTGTCCCATAGGGACCTCACGGTGGTAATTGATGGAGGCGAATTTCACAACGTTATTGCGCATGATCTCCTGCGGCAGTGCATCGCAGACGATATCCAGATAAAAGGCGTTGTTGATGTGGTAATGCAGGTCACACTGGGAGTAGTGCGCCGTAAACAGGCCGGCACTGGTCAGGTTCTCCCGGCGCTTATGCAGCAAAAGGGGCAGCTCCTCTTCCACCGTCTCGTTCCAGTAGCCCTCCACCGTCCAGTCCGGCTGGCGCAGAATGTGCCCATCCTCAAGGCTGGACATGATCCAGCGGCTGTCCACCATGGCCACCTCCTGCCCGGCTTCGTCCGTAAGGGTGGTGATGCGCTTGATGGAACCCCGGCGGATCACCTCTGAGCGGGTGCAGAGGGACAAAGTCTCGCCGCGGTAAGGCACACGGTTAAACCGCAGCGCCTGCTTGCCCACCAGAAACGCTACGCCGTGATCTTCAAAAAACTGGTCGTCCATGCCGAATTTCCGGGCGTGCACCGCAGCAATCTGCTCCACATAACGCAGCAGCGCGCTGGCCTTGAGCAGACTATGGCAGTCTGCATCGGTATTTTCTACCACGGTGGTATCCTTATAATAAAACGGTTCCATAGTTTTTCCCTCCTATCGGAAAAAGGCCGCCGCACCACGTCCGGGGCGGCAGCCTTGGCAGAACGATCAATACTGATTGCGGGTCTTTCTGCGTACCTTGCGCCAGATATTAAAGCAGGCCAGCGCCAGCATGGCCAGCAGCAGCAGTAAAAACAGATAGCTGCCGCCGCCCTCATCGTAGCTCTTCATCTCGCTCCACTTCAGGTCCAGCTCGCTGTTCACCTCGTCGCTCAGGGCGGTGAACACCTTCTCCTTTGCGGCAAGCTCCTCGGGCGGGTAGGCGATCTCACTGTCCCGCAGCTCCTCGTCCAGCACCAGTCGCACGGACTCCATGGGGGTGGTGTAGCCGATATACTCGCTGTTGGCCTTGCCGATGTCAGTCTCGCACATGAAGTTGATGAACATCTCGGCGGCCTCCTTGTGCTCGCTTGCAGCGGGCACGGCCATGCAGTCCACCGAAAGCACGCTGCCCTCCTGCGGGAACACCCATGCAAGGTCCGGGTTATCATCGATCATGGTAATGGCATCGCCGGAGTAGTACACGCCGATGGCCGCCTCGCCGCCGATCATCTTATCAAAGATCTCGTCCATGACGTAGGCCTGCACCAGCGGCTTCTGCGTTTTGAGCTCTTCCACCACCTCGTCCACCTCTTCCGGGGTGGAGGGGTTGATGCTGTGGCCGCTCTTGAACGCGGCGATGGCGTAGGCATCGCGGCTGTTGTTGAACATCAGGATGTTGCCCGCGTACTGCTCGTCCCACAGGTCTGCCCAGCAGGTAGGGGCCTTTTCCACCATGGTGGTGTTGTAGATGATGCCGGTGGTGCACAGCATATAAGGCACGGTGTAGGCGTTCTGCGGGTCGTAATCCGGGTTGCGGTAACCTGCATCGATCTTCTGGAAATTGGGGATATTCCCGTAATCAAGGGGTGCAAGCATCCCCTCGTTGATCATCTTTGCCACCATGTAGTCGGAGGGGATGATCACATCGTAGTTGGCTGCGCCGGACTTGAGCTTGGCGTACAGGGACTCGTTAGAGTCGAAGGTGGTGTAGTTCACCTTGATGCCGGTCAGCTTTTCAAAGGCGGCAACCACGTCCACGCTGTCGTCCGAGCCATTAGAGATGTACTCGCCCCAGTTGTAGACGTTCAGGGTAACGTTCTGCCCCTTGAAGCGGGTCCAGTCGTAATCGTCCGACACCGAGACATCCTCGGTCACCTCGATGGTGCCGGCAGCAAACACCGGCAGTGCGGCGCACAGCGCCACAGCCAGCGTCAGCAGCAATGCAGCAATGCGTTTCATCATGCGCCCTCCTCTCGCAGCGTTTTCTGATCCCTGCGGTAGCTGCGGCTCTCCACAGCATTGGACACCAGAATGACGCTGAGGATGACCACGAACATGATGGTGGACAAAGCGTAGATCTCCGGGCTGACCTTTTTGCGGGTCATGGAGTAGATGGCAATGGGCAGGGTCTCTACCGTACCGCAGTTGAAGTAGGAGATCATGAAGTCATCAATGGAGTAGGTCAGGCAGATGAGGAAGGCCGACAGGATGGCGGGGCTGATCTCCGGCAGAATGACCTTGAAGAAGGCCTGCCGGGGGTCACAGCCCAGATCCAGCGCTGCCTCGTACAGCTTGATATCCAGCTGCTTGAGCTTGGGGGTCACGTTGAAGATAACGTAAGGCACATTGAACGCGATATGCGCAATGAGCAGCGTGGGCAGACCCATGATATTGTCCGGCAGCCATGCAGACTGCGCGGCAAAACGCTGATAAGCCACGAACAGCAGCATCAGGGAAATGCCGGTGATGATCTCCGGGTTGACCACCGGGATATAGGTGATGTTGGTCACCAGCAAGCGGCTTTTGCGGCTCATGGAGGCAATGCCAAGGCTGGCTGCCGTACCCAGCACCGTGGCAATAATGGCGGACAGCACTGCCACCTCAACGGACACCCACAGCGCATGGAGGATGGACGCATTCGTGAACAGACTGCGGTACCACTTAAGGGTAAAACCGGTGAACAGCGAGTAGCCCTTGCTCTGGTTGAAGCTGAACACGATCATATAGGCAATGGGCAGGTACATGAAACAGAAGAACAGGATGATATAGACCCGCTGCATCAGGCGCAGATGTTTTGTTTTCATCAGGATACGCCCTCCATTTCATCCTCGTCAAAGCTGGAAGTAAAGCTCATGCACAGCAGCACGATGATCATCAGCACCAAGCTCATGGCAGAGCCGACGTTCAGGTTATAGCTGTTGCCCAGAAACTGCATCTCGATCAGATCGCCGATCAGCAGGTTGGATCCGCCGCCCAGCATACGGCTGATAACAAAGGTAGAAACCGCCGGCACGAACACCATGGTAATGCCGGTGCTGATGCCCGGCACGCTCATGGGGATGAGCACCCGCACAAGGGTCTTGGTAGTGTTGGCGCCAAGGTCCTGCGCAGCCTCCACAAGGCTCTGGTCGATCTTGGTCATGCTGGTGTAGAGGGGCAGGATCATGTAGGGCACATAGTTATACACCATGCCCAGCACCACCGCGCCGGAGGTATTGAGCATGGTATAGGGGCCAAGGCCGATAAAGCCCAGCACGGTATTTACCGGGCCGTTGACGCTGAGTAGGCCCATCCATGCGTAGGTACGCAGCAAAAAGTTCATCCACATGGGCAGCATGACCAGCATAAGCATGATATGCTGCTTGTTCACCCGCAGGCGGGACAAAAAATACCCCACCGGGAAGGCGATGACAAGGCAGATGACCGTAGCAATGAGCGCCAGCAGCAAACTGCGGGCAAACACCGAGCCGTAACCGCTGATGGAGGTAAGGTTATTCAGGGTAAAGTTGCCATCGGCGTCCGTCAAGGCATAGTACACCACAATGAACAAGGGCACAACGGTAAACAGCACCATCCATACAAAGTACGGATAGGCCAGCTTTTTATCATAGATCTTCATGGCACATCACCCCTCGCTCCGCGCCATGATATGGATCTCGTTGGGGCCGATGCGCATACCAATGGTCTCGCCGGGGGTGCAGGCGCGGGTGGAGTGGATCAGCCACTCGCGGCCTTCGCACTCCACGTGCATCTCAAAGTGCACGCCCTTGAAGATAACATCGTTCACCACGCCCACGAGCTGACCCTCCACGGGGGACACCACCTCGATATCCTCCGGGCGCACCACCACCTGCACGCTCTGTTCCCGGGCAAAGCCGCGGTCCACGCAGGGGAAATCCACACCGGAGAAAGACACCAGAAAATCCTTGTGCATCACGCCGTCCACAATGTTGGAATCGCCGATAAAGTCTGCCACAAAGGCGTTTTTCGGCTCGTTGTAGATATCCTCCGGGGTGCCGATCTGCTGTACCTTGCCGCCGTTCATGACCACGACGGTATCGGACATGGTAAGCGCTTCCTCCTGATCGTGGGTGACGTAGATAAAGGTAATGTTCATCTCGCGCTGCAGGCGCTTGAGCTCCAGCTGCATCTCCTTGCGCAGCTTCAGGTCCAGTGCACCCAGCGGCTCGTCCAGCAGCAGGATCTCCGGCTCGTTGACCAGACTGCGGGCAATGGCCACGCGCTGCTGCTGACCACCGGACATCTGGCTGATGCTGCGGCGCTCAAAGCCTTTCAGACCCACGACTTCCAGCATATTGCGCACCTTGCGGCGGATGGTGTCCTCGTCCAACTTTTTGAGCCGCAGGCCAAAGGCCACGTTCTCGAACACGTTCAGGTGCGGGAACAGCGCGTATTTCTGGAACACGGTATTCACCGGGCGCTTGTAGGGCGGCACACCGGTAATGTCCTCCCCTTTCAGCAGTACCTTGCCGGAGTTCGGCTCCAGAAAGCCTGCAATCAGGCGCAGGGTGGTAGTTTTGCCGCAGCCGGAGGAACCGAGCAGCGTTACAAACTCCTTATCATGGATATCCAGATTCAGCCCATCCAGAATGCGCTGTCCATCAAATTCCACTACGATATCCCGCAGTGAAACGACCACCGAGTTGTCCATCTTATATGTTATCCTCCTTGTTCTCAGATACGAAAAAAGACAGGAAACCTGCCCCATCTTTTTTGCGTATATGGGGCGATCCACCCCGCGCAGCAGCACATTTTTGCGCGGTGACCTTACCCTGTCACGGTTTATAATAAACAATCACAGTCGGATTGTCAATCACTCTGCCGATGTTTGCTGAAACTTTATAGAAAGATGCAAAAAAACATACGCTGCACCTTGTTTTTGGTGCAGCGTACAAAAGCGCTTATTCCTGCGCCAGCAGGTCGTTTTCCGTCAGCAGAAGGGCTTGCACAGTGCTTGTGTCCACCGTGTATACCGAAGCATCGCCCTCCACCTGCAAATACCACCCGTCCGTGCCGCAGGCATAAGCCAGCTGCACGGTGGAGCCGTCCTCACCGGTAACGGCTGCGGTAAATACCGGTGCATCAAAACCGCAGGCGGAAAGGTCTGCGTCTGTGGTCTGAGCGGTAACGTAGGTGCACAGGGCAGACAGCAGACTTTGCACCTTATCCTGTGCAAGGCTGGCGGTGGGGTCTGTTTCTAGACGCCACACCGTTTCGTAGGCAGAGGAAGCGGTGCTGTCGGCGCTGTCAGTCGGCTCACTGACGGCGTTCAGGGTGACGGAGGTACCATCAGTCAGCGTGTAGGCCACCTGCGTAATGGCCGAAGCTGTGAGCCCGGTGGGGCAAAAGCTGCCGAAAAGCCCGGCCTTATCCAGCTGAAAGCAGGCGGCCTTGTTGCCGCTGACGGTGTAGATGGCATCCTCCCCGGCTTTTTGTACATAAAGATCCCCGGTGACCGGATTCTCTGCCCCGAAAGTAAGGGTAGTGCTCTGCCCTGCCGCTGTTACCGTGACAGTGAGCTGTGGGCTATCCAGACCGTAGTCTTCCCCTGCCTGCGGTGTCAGGCTGCGCTTGGCAGCCAGCGCCATCAGAGCTGTGCGCATGGTGTTGCAGGCGCTTTCGTCCAGATGATAGGCGGGGTCCTGCGCCAGTTGCCAGCCGCCGGAATATTGCAGGGTGTAGGTCTGGCCGTTGTAGGTGTATTCGATCTGCTCCAAGTCCTCGGCAGCAAAGACAGAAAGCGGAATACTGCCCTCCGCGGCGGCACTTGCGGCCTGTTCGGCTTTGGCGTTGCTGCAAGTCACCGCCCACAGCGCCGCGCCCAGCAGCACCGCAACCGCAAGCAACGCCAGCAGGATGCGCTGTTTCGTTTTCATGGCGGCCTCCTTACCTGCGGCGGCGCAGCAGTACTACCACTGCCCCGGCAATGAGCACCGCCGCCGGGAGCACGAATACAAAGGTCAGCCCCAGTGCGGTGGCGGTAGAGCCTGCCACCGTGATGGGCTCGGCCTCCAGTGCTTTGGTGTCCACAAGGATATCCTGCCCCACCAGCGAGGCGGCGCAGCCCTGCAAAAAGGTCAGGTTGCCGGGCATGGACTGGTACAGCTGCTCGTTATCCATATTCGGGCAGCCGATCCAGAGGACCTCTGCGCCGGTAGCCTCGCTCCGTGCCCAGACGGCCAGTACAAAGGGGCCATCTGCGTCCCCGTCCTGCCGTTCCATGGTGGTAAGGTCGTTGATGTCGGCCTTGGCATAGGCAGAGGCGGAGCTGTTCAACAGCGGCTCAGCGGTGACATCCCCGGTCTCGGTGACCGTGATGCCCTGCGCCACCGACAGCATGACATGGGTATTGGTATTCACACCGTTCAGCGCGGTACTCTCGGTGGTGGTGCCGTAGTCCGGCAGCAGCGACCATGCAGAGTTATACAGTGCCTTGCTGCTGTCGCCTTCCACCACCATGCCCTCTGCGCGGGCAAGGCCGAACTGCGCAAGCACAGCGTCCAGCTGCGGGGTCTGGGCGTAGACGCTGCTGGTCAGCAGCAGCTTGCCGCCCGCCGCAAGGTAATCCTGCAGCTGACTCACCTCATCCACAAGGCCGTCTGCGGCGGCAAAATCGCTGGTGGGTGCGTTGATAATGAGCAGGTCGCAATCCTCCGGGATGGTGCTTGTGAGCAGATCCAGCGGCTGCGCGTCGATATTCTGGGCGTCCAGCGCATCGGTCAGGGAGTCGGTCAGCGCCTGCTCGCCGTGGTTGATGGTATAGTAGGCATGGCTTTGCCCGGCTGCGGTGAGCTTATAGATGGCGGAAGTGATCTGTTTTTCACCGCCAAAGGTCACGCTGGCAGAGCCGGTGGTGTAGTAGTTGGTATAGTCGTACTCGTACAGGTCAGCGGCATCCAGCACGGTGCTGTTCTCCCCGCAGGTAACAATCAGGCTGCCGGAGGAAACATTCTGCGCGCCGTACTTTGCGGCAAAGGTGGGGTACAGGGTGGGGTCCTTCTGCTCCCAGCTCAGATGCCCGCTCTCGGCGGCGTAGTGGTCCAGCAGCTTTGTGATGATGGCATCCTCGCTGCCGGTCTCGCACAGATAATAGATGTGCACATCCTTTTCCAGCCCCTCCACCAGCGCTTTGGTGCTGTCGCTCAGGGTGTACATTTTGGCCTCGGAGAGGTCGAACTCGGTATATTTTGCAGGGATGGCCCGTACCAGCAGGTTGAGCAGCACCGCCAGCACCAGCACAGCCGCCAGCATGGCGGTGGACAGCAGCCCGCTGCGGAACACCCTGCCCTTTTGGGAGGCTGCGTTCTTGTTCCATTTCATCGTTGTGGCCTCCTCTCAGTTCCAGCGGCGCTTTTCCAGCCCCTGCGCGGTGAAAAACAGGAACACCGCTGCCACGGTCAGGTAGTAGACCAGCGTGGGAATGGAAAAGCTGCTGTTGACAAATTCTTCAAAGGGGGTAAACAGGCACAGGGCGCTGAGCACTGCGCTGAAGGCTTCGGTCAGCCAGCTGCTCTTGAGCAGGAACAGCGCCGTAAGCGCCACGCAGCACCCTGCAAAGGAAAGGCAGCCCAGCGTAAAGCTTTTGCTGCGCAGCCCCGCCACCACGCTGAGCACGGCGGCAATGGCGGTGAACAGCGCCAGCGCCACCGCACTGCCGGTGGTGAACATGGTGCGCAGGCTGGGCATCATATAGGCCAGCAACAGCGCCGCCACGCCGGACACAGCGGCGATGATCTGGTTTTCGGTCAGGCTGGAAAGGAACACCCCGATGGCAATGGCGGCGCAGCCCATAAGGTAATAGCACAGCAGGGCAGAAAAATTGGCCAGTGTGCTGGTGCCAGTAGCGCCCAGCAGCTTCAGCACAAGGATCATGCCTGCATCCACAAGGCAGGGCAGCGCAAAAATGACGCACAGGGCAAAATACTTGCCCAGCACGATGCCGCCCACCGATACCGGGCTTGTGAGCAGCAGCTGGTCGGTGCGGCTGTGGCGCTCCTCTGCAAAGGAGCGCATGGTGAGTACCGGAATGTAGAGCAGCAGAACAAAAATGGTGCGGTACAGCGTATAGTAGCCAAAGTCCGGCAGTCCGTAGCCCAGATTCAGCGCCACAAAATAGATCGCCGTAGCCGCCAGCATAAAGGCGGTAAGCACCGCACCGATCATGCCGTGAAAGCAGCTGCGGAGTTCTCGTTTAAAGATGGCAAGCATCTCAGTTTCCCTCCCCTTCTGCCGGGGCTTGCGGCTCCGGCGCTTTTTCGGTCAGCGCAAGGAATACCTCCTCAAGGCTGCGGTTCTCGGCGGCCAGTGCCAGCACAGTGCAGCCCGCCTCGGTCAGTGCCCGGGACACGGCAGCGCGGCGGTCGGCAGCGTCCTCGCTCTCGGCGGT
>ERZ791821.1557-NODE-1557-length-11270-cov-2.119572_pt1 | contig 11270 bp, 8 predicted proteins | sample MGYA00510300_ERZ791821 | MGnify/ENA primary metagenome ERZ791821 (study PRJEB30046, sample SAMN00792034) | human gut metagenome | study: EMG produced TPA metagenomics assembly of the A metagenome-wide association study of gut microbiota in type 2...
GGCGATAGAAGAACCGTATCGTGCCGGCCAGCGTGTGTTCGGAGAAAGTAAGGTGCAGGAAATGACTGCCAAATACGAAAGTCTACCCAAAGACATAGAATGGCATTTCATCGGGCATCTGCAAACAAACAAAATAAAATATATCGTTCCTTACGTAGCGCTGATTCATGGCATAGACTCCTACAAGCTGTTGGCCGAAGTGGACAAGCAGGCTGCCAAAGCCGGAAAAACCGTCAACTGCCTGCTGCAGCTGCACATTGCCCGGGAAGAGACCAAGTTTGGATTCAGCTTTGACGAATGCCGGGAAATGCTGGCAGCCGGTGAATGGAGAGAGCTCAAGCATATCCGGATATGCGGATTGATGGGCATGGCCACGAATACGGACAATGACGAACAAATCAAAACAGAGTTTTGTTCTTTAAGTAGCTTCTTCAATGAAGTGAAAGCCAAGTGGTTTGCCGATGCAGAGTCATTCCGGGAACTGTCCATGGGAATGTCTCACGATTACCACGAGGCCATTGCAGCCGGGAGCACCTTGATACGTGTAGGAAGCAAGATTTTTGGAGAAAGAAACTATTAACCATAAAAAATCATTATCATGGCAACATTAGAAACTACTTTTGCAGGGCTGAAACTCAGAAACCCCATTATCGTCAGCAGCTCCGGACTGACGGACAGCGCCGCCAAGAACCAGAAACTATCTGAGGCCGGCGCAGGTGCCATTGTGCTAAAATCACTCTTTGAAGAGCAAATCATGATGGAGGCTGACTGGATGGGAGACCCGAACATGTACCCCGAAGGCAGTGACTACCTTGTAGGATATATCCGCGAACATAAGCTGGGTGAATATCTGAACCTGATTAAGGAAAGCAAAAAGGTTTGCAATATCCCCATCATAGCCAGCATCAACTGCTATCAGAATGCCGACTGGGTGGAATTTGCCGCCAAAATAGAAGAAGCCGGTGCAGACGCACTGGAAATCAATATCCTTGCACTGCAGACGGATGTACAGTATACATATGGAACCTTCGAGCAACGCCACATCGACATTCTGAGCCACATCAAGAAGACGGTCAAGATACCCGTCATCATGAAGCTGGGCGACAACCTGACCAATCCGATAGCTCTGATAGACCAGCTGTATGCTAACGGTGCCGCCGCAGTAGTGCTGTTCAACCGCTTCTACCAGCCGGACATCAACATTGAGAAAATGATACAAGTATCCGGCAACGTATTCAGCAATGAAGCCGATTTGTCTAAAGCCCTGCGCTGGATAGGCATCGCTTCGGCAGCCGTAAACAAACTCGATTATGCTGCTTCCGGTGGTATCCACTCGCCCGAAGGCGTTGTCAAGGCAATATTGGCAGGTGCTTCGGCCGTAGAGATATGCAGTGTGCTTTATCAGAATTCAGCTACCATCATTGAAGAATACATCCGCTTCCTCAACTTGTGGATGGACCGCAAAGGTATGGAAACCATCAGCCAGTTCAAAGGTATTCTGAACGTAAACGACCCGAAGGGAGTCAATACCTTCGAACGTACACAGTTCTTGAAATACTTCTCTTCACATGAATGAGACAAAAGGGTGACAAGACAATAAAAATGAAAGGGTGATAACACTACAATGACGTTATCACCCTTCATTTTATACTATACCGCTATCTTTTCATTTCTTCTTATCCAGCGCCTCAAAGCAGGAATTCTTGCTCACGAATTCCGGAACAATATCCTTCATGGCAGCAACAATTTTCATCTGGTCATAGGTGTAACTTACATCAATCAGCTTCTGGATACGCTCCTTCACCTCGTCATAGTCATACTCACGCACCGTGGCAATCATAATCTTCTCATGGTAGGTGGGTTTTGTAAGCTCCTTCACATTCAAGAGTTCCTCGTAGAGCTTCTCGCCATGACGGAGACCGGTAAATTCAATCTTCACATCCGTACGTCCGGAAAGGCTGATCATACGCTTGGCAAGATCCACAATCTTCACCGGCTTACCCATGTCGAAGATGTAGATTTCACCACCGTTGCCCATACTGCCGGCCTCAAGAACAAGGCGGCAAGCTTCGGGAATGGTCATGAAGTAACGGATTATCTCAGGATGGGTCACTGTCACCGGACCGCCACGCTGAATCTGGTCGCGGAAACGGGGAATGACAGAACCGTTGGAACCCAGCACATTGCCGAAACGCGTAGTGATGAACTGAGTGGCATGGCCTCCCTCCTTCTGCAACTTCTTCGCAAGAGACTGCACATAAATCTCGCAAATACGCTTGGAACAGCCCATCACGTTTGTAGGGTTAACAGCCTTGTCCGTAGAAATCATCACAAACTTCTCGGCACCGTATTTCACGGCAAGATCGGCAACGGTGCGCGTGCCGAATACGTTCACCTGGATGGACTCGGAAACGTTGTCCTCCATCATCGGCACATGCTTGTAGGCGGCCGCATGGAAAATATACTGGGGCTTGAACTCCCTGAAGATATCCTCCATGCGCGTGGCATTGGAGATGTCAGCTATGATGGTCTCGGCATCGATGTCGCGCCAACGGTCCTGAAGTTCCAGACGGATGTCGTGCAGAGGGGTCTCGGCCTGGTCCACTAAAATAAGTTTATAGGGATTGAACGAAGCCACCTGGCGCATGATTTCACTACCGATGGAGCCGGCGGCGCCCGTAATCATCACACGCTTGCCCTCCAGATGAGAGGCAACCTTATGGATATCTATCTCGATAGGATTGCGCTGAAGCAGGTCCTCAATCTGAATTTCCTTCAACTGTGTGCGGCTCAGCGCCTGGCCGTTCCACTCGCTCAAGGGAGGCGCGGTCATCAGTTTGATGTTGTGCACCAGCAGGCGGTCAGCCATGTCGGACTTCTTCAGTTCCTCCATCTTGGCAGGAGAAATGATGATGGTCTGCACATCGCGGTCGTTCAGCACATCAATCAGCGTATCATCGTTGGGGAACACCCTGACACCCATCATCACCTTGTTGATAAGCTCAGGTTCGTCCGCAATGAATCCGCGCAGACGGTAGTGGTTGCGCAGATTGACACGCAATGCCTTGGCAATGTTGACCCCGGCTTCCTTGGCACCGTAAATGAACACATTGGCACTATGGGTGCCGTCGAAGTTCAGCGCCTCGAAGAAAGTCTTGACAATCACACGGGAGCATGCCATCATGGCAAAGCTGATGATATAGGACATGAACAGCACGCTGACCGGAGCCAGGTTGAACTCCAAATAGCTTTCCGTCAGGACGCTCGTTATCATCAGCAGTGCATACGACACCGTCAATGACACAAAAATGCGCATGATATCCACAAAGGAGGAAAAGCGCAACACATTGGAATACGTACGGAAAACACGGAAGAAAATCAAGTTGACAACAACCGTCCATAAAATGGTCTTGTCAATGGTAGAGGATTCCAAAAAAATGCTTCTGAAATCATATCGGAGAGCATAGGCCAACAGACTGGATATGACGATGATAAATACGTCAATTAATAGAATAGTCCATATCGGAAGCACTTTCGCGGAAAGATACCGATGAAAAAAATTTCGCTTCATTTCGCTTGACAGTTTTGTTTTAGGCGAGGCAAAGATACACTATTTTAGTCAAAACGGACAAGAAATCGATAAAAAAATATTATAATAATTATTTATCGTCTATAAAGAAACTATCCCGCCACCCTCGTTTTAACAGTTGGAAAGCGGGATGGAAATAATTTTACCCCAGAAAATGCGGTATCCGCTACATCAGATTACTTGCCAACTCGCTCAACTGGCTACGCTCCCCTTTCACCAGATTGACATGGGCAAACAAATTCTGGTCCCTCATGCGGTCTATCATATAAACAAGCCCATTGGACTGACTGTCCAGATAGGGTTGGTCTATCTGCTGAATATCACCGGTAAACACCATTTTTGTGCCTTCACCGGCACGGGTGATGATGGTCTTAATCTCATGCGGAGTCAGGTTTTGGGCTTCATCAATAATACAGTAGGTTTCGCTCAAGCTGCGCCCGCGGATAAAGGCTAATGCCTCGATGACCAATTGTTCACTTTTTTGCATATCCTCCAAGCGTTTCACTTCAGAGGAATTGGCAGCGAACTGATGCTTGATTACATTCAAATTATCGAACAAAGGCTGCATGTAAGGAGCCACTTTCTCATTGGCATCACCGGGAAGGAATCCAAGGTCTTTATTGGATAGGGCCACGATGGGACGTGCCAGGAGAATCTGCTTGTAGTCGGTAAGTTTTCCCAATGCGGCGGCCAATGCCAGCAGGGTCTTGCCGGTTCCCGCCTTGCCGGTCAGGGCAACCAACTTGATGTTCGGGTCGTTCAGCACCTCAAAAGCAAAGCTCTGCTCGGCATTGCGCGGCTCAATGCCATAATTCTTTGTCTTGTGGACCCGGCAAATCGAATGGGTAAAGGGATTATAACGTGCAAGCACACTGCTGCGGTCACTCTTCAGCACAAAGCATTCGTTGGGGCGAATGATGTCCTTAAAATCGAACTCGTTGATGTCCAGTCCTTCTTTGGAAGAATAAATGCGGTCTATCAGCGCAGGGTCAATACCCTCGAACACTTCATTCGACTTTTCGAATATATCCACATTGATTACCTTATCATTGATGTAGTCTTCGCACAGCAGACCGATGGAACGCGCCTTCATGCGCAGATTCACGTTTTTCGTGACAAGGATTGTTTTCATTTTAGGCTTTTTGGTGGAAAGCCAGTCCACTACCGACAGAATCTGATGGTCGGGGATGCGTTCGGGAAAGGAATCACGTACTCGGGGAGAGTCCACCATGCCTGCCACCACAAACAGACGGCCTAAGCCCTCTCCCAATGGCGCCCCTTTGGTGAACAGATTATCATCGGTAATCAAATCAAGCTCACGGACGAACTCACGCGCATTGAAATTAATCTGCTCATTACCTTTCTTGAATTTGTCCAGTTCTTCAAGGACTACGATGGGAAGATAAATGTCATTCTCTTGAAAATTCTTCAAACAGTTATAATCGTGAAGAATCACATTCGTATCAATCACAAAATTTTTCTTAGCTCCCATACACGTTAGATTTAAATTGTTAATACCTTTGCATAAGCTTAAGATAAGCTACACTGCAAGCAATTTCAAGCAAGCTTGATTGCGTTCGGTCTGCATTATCTTTGTCGCTTTTAAAGATAACAAATTAATAGGGAGAAAGGATTGCTTCTCCGTTAAATATTATAAAAGATGGATTATCAGGACACTTTAACTTACTTATATAACAGTGTGCCCATGTTTCAGCAAGTGGGCGGCTCAGCATACAAGGAAGGATTGGAAAACACTCTGACCCTGGACGCACACTTCGAACATCCCCACCGCAGTTTCCGCAGCATTCATGTGGCCGGTACCAATGGAAAGGGTTCCTGCTCGCATACGCTTGCCGCCATACTGCAAGAGGCAGGATACAGGGTCGGGCTCTATACCTCGCCCCATCTGGTGGATTTCCGGGAGCGCATCCGGATTAACGGACAGCCTATACCCGAGGAATACGTCATCCGTTTTGTAGAGCAGGAACGTGGCTTCTTCGAACCCCTCCATCCCTCTTTCTTTGAGCTGACCACCGCCATGGCCTTCCGCTCCTTTGCCGATGAAAAGGTGGATGTAGCCGTAATCGAGGTGGGACTCGGCGGACGCCTGGACTGCACCAATATCATCCGTCCGGATGTATGCATCATCACCAACATCAGTTTTGACCATACCCAATTCCTGGGGGACACCTTGGCAAAAATCGCAGGAGAGAAGGCAGGAATCATTAAAAGCGGTATCCCCGTTGTAATCGGCGAGACCACTCCCGAAACGAAATCGGTGTTTCTGGAAAAAGCGCAGGCGACGGGTGCTCCTATCTACTTTGCCGAAGAGAACGACCGTGAGGACTATCCCGGAATAGAATACGAACTGAAAGGGCTCTACCAGCAGAAAAATGCCCGGACCGTACTCACCGCCCTCCCGCTACTGAAAGAAGCCGGCTACCGGCTGGACGGACAAGCAGTGCGCAGTGGCTTTGCCCGTGTGGCGGAACTGACGGGCTTGATGGGACGCTGGCAAAAACTGCAGGACTCGCCCACCCTGATTTGTGACACCGGCCACAATGTGGGAGGCATCACCTACATTACAGAACAACTGAAGCAACAGACTTACCGACAGCTACACATCGTCATAGGCATGGTGAATGACAAGGATATACGGGGGGTACTGGCCTTGCTACCCCGGGAAGCGACCTACTACTTCACCAAAGCCAGCGTGAAGCGGGCATTGCCCGAAAGCGAACTGCAGGAGCTGGCCGCAGCAGCTGGCCTGAAAGGGCATTGCTATCCTGACGTACCCGCCGCCGTGCGGGCCGCACAAGAAAAAAGCCTCCCGGAAGATTTCATCTTCGTGGGAGGCAGCAGTTTCATTGTGGCCGACTTGTTAGCGAACCGCGATGCACTCAATCTCTACTAAGGCGTCTTTAGGCAGCGCCTTCACTGCCACAGCCGAACGTGCCGGGAAAGCACCGTCAAAATAAGTGGCATATACCTTGTTCATATCAGCGAACAAGGACATGTCTGCCAGGAAAACGGTTGTCTTCACAATATTTGCCATGCCCAGGCCTGCCTCTTCCAGAATATGCTTTATATTCTCCAAGGACTGGCGGGCTTGCGCTTCCGCACCTTCAGCCATCACTCCGGTAGCTGCGTCAATAGGCAACTGACCTGATACAAATACCATTCCGCCGGCTTCGATAGCTTGGCTATAAGGGCCTATGGCGCCCGGTGCCTTCTGGCTGCAAATCACTTTCTTCATGATTGTCAAAGTTTGTTTTTATTAATAATCGGGTCTATTTTCTTTTTTCTCATAAAAAAATCCGAAGTATATGCAGTATTCCGGAAATCCACGCATTTTATAAATAAAACAACGTAATTTCACTCATAACCTGTTATACCTAGACTTAACTCATTTAACACGGGGGAGTTCCCCAAAACAGAGGCTCTGCTTGCGAAAGTAGAGCCTTTATTCTATCCCATCCCTTTACTTGCAATGCTTCTCTATCAAAGCATCCACATTGGGATCACCCAATTCCTTTGCCTTGGCAAAGCTGGCACAAGCTTCCTTGTCCTTCTTCATCTGCAGCTGGGCGATACCCATCAGACGGTAGGCTTCGGCATATTTAGGGTCTTTCTCCAGAGCAGCCTTCAGCACATTCAACGCCTCCTCGTAACGTCCCACGCGAAGATTCACCACTGCCAGTTCGGCACGGTAGGTCAAATCTTCCGGATTCAGTTCGATGGCCTTCGCCATATCGTCCAGCGCACGCTGGTACTGCTTGGCCTTCAAAGCGGCCTGCTCACGGTAATAGTAGAACATGTCGTTCACTTTACCGTTCACGGCATTGTAATAGGCGTCATAATCCAGCATGGCATTACGCGCCTGGTCTGCATTCATACGGGCTTGGGCACGCTCCAGCAAGTAAGGGGCGGCTTCCTCCGTATAGGGCTGGGTAAAGCGGGCCACACAACTGTCCATCAGAGCCAGTACCTCTTCGGCAGGCGCCTGCATCAGTTCCTTGGTCTTGGCAGCACTGAAGAAGGTAGCCGGAGAGGCCAGAATGGTCTTATTCACTTTATCATAGCTGGTAAATGCCGACGGATAGTCCTGCTTGGCAAACAGGATGTCACCCTCCAACTGGACATAAACCGGAAGTTCGTCAATGGCTATCGCTTTCCGTACCTCGTCCAGAGCCTTGTCGAGCGACCAGTCCTTATAAACTTTCTCGGGCTTGCCCAATGCATAATTATAGATTATCTTGGCCCGGTTGTAATACACATCATCTTTCTTTGCGGCAACCTCCAAAGCCTTATCCATGTCTGCAGCAACCTTATCCATGGAAGCATCTTCACGGGACATGAACAGATGCTGGGAAGCACGGCGCAGATAACCGTCGGCACTGGCAGGATATTGTGCAATGAAATCGTTCAGAGTCTCCATATACTTCTCCGGAGACAGTTGGGAAGAAGCCATGTAGAGGAACACCAAAGCCTGCTCTTCGGTATCGGGCAATGCCTTCTTGATACCGATGCCCTTCAATGACATATCTCCATAAGACAATGCGGAGATATTCTGCGACATGGCGAAATTAGCGTCAATGGCATAGCAGATGGTAGCCGTGTCTTGTCCGGAGGACTTCTGCGCCAGGCCGAAGACCTGCCCGTCCACAGTCATCAGCGGACAGCTCACCATCTTGTCCTTCAGACGCATATCGAGCGTATAATAGGAATAGTTGCCGGAAATCTTATCAGCCTCCTTTACTTTCCCGGTAGTAAAAGAACGGTCCTTCTGGGTGGAATAAGGCAGCAAATATACATCCGCGCCGACAGCCGGAGCCACAGCAGCCAAAGTGAGCGCCGTGACTTTCTTTCCGGGGATGCCGACACGGAACTTGACAACATCGTACATGTCATCAGCTCCCATAATGGCCTCCACCGGCATCTGTGCCCCGTCCGAGCTCATCACAACGGCGCGCTGGGCACCTTTGAACAAGGTGTAGTCAGAAAGCGCAATGCCATCTTCAGTGACAAAAAAGCCGTTTCCAGTATTCAGTATCTTATCGTTCTGGTCGTAAGTCACTACCGAGAAAACCGCACGTTTGGCTTTGTCTACCCACTTCGGGGCTTGTGCCACACTCCACTGAGCCAATAAACAGAGAGTGAGCATCAACAGCAATTTCTTTTTCATATCTTAGTTGGTTCTTTGTTTTACCGCTTCATAAATCAAAATGCCGGCTGCAACGGAAACATTGAGGGACTCGATGGTTCCCAACATGGGAATCTTCACCCACTCGTCACACAACGCCAGGTTGTCATAGGACACCCCCTTGTCTTCGGCACCCATAATGATACACATCGGACCGGTATAGTCGGCTTTGGTATAGTCGTAATCGCCTTTCTCCGTGGCTGCCACAATATGGAAACCACTATTCTTGAGGAATTGCAGGGTCTCTTTCAAGCTGTGTTCGCGGCAAACGGGCAAGGTGTGCAAGGCTCCCGCCGAGGTTTTCATGGCATCTGCGTTGACAGATACACTGTTCCGTGCGGGGATAATCACGGCATCTACCGCCGCACACTCGCAAGTACGGGCAATGGCGCCGAAATTGCGGACATCCGTGATGCCGTCAAGCATCACAAACAGAGGATTCTTGCCCTGCTCGAAAAGGAAAGGTACCAAGTCCTCCGTCTTCTGGTAAGTGACTGAAGAGATGAAGGCAATCACTCCCTGGTGATTCTTCCGCGTCACGCGGTTGATGCGTTCCACCGGAACGCGCTGTACCGGTATCAAAGTCCCTTTCAAGACAGCGAACAGCTCTTTTGACAAATCACTCTGAATGTCCTTCTTTACCAATATCTTGTCTATCTCTTTTCCTGCCTGAATGGCTTCTATCACGGCACGAACGCCGAAAATCATTTCACTGTTATCAACCATATATGGGTATTTACTATTTGACGATTTACTATTTACTATTTGATACTTCCAGCAATGCTCTGGCATTGTTCAGTGCGGCTTCGGTCAGCTTAGCACCACTCAGCATATGGGCTATTTCTTCCACACGTTCATCGTCGGTCAGACGACGGATGTGACTGTTTGTTTCCGTCTCGTTGTCCTGCTTGTACACCTTATAATGGGCGCGTCCGCGGGCAGCAATCTGGGGCAGATGGGTGATACTGATTACCTGGCGGTCCTGCTCGCCCATCTCCTGCATGATATCCGCCATGCGGTCGGCTATCTCGCCGGAGACTCCGGTATCTATTTCGTCGAATACAATGGTAGGAAGCTTGACGGCACCGGCTATCATTGCTTTGATGGAGAGCATGACGCGGGCTATTTCACCACCCGAAGCTACGGAGGAGACGCTTTGCAATGCCCCGTTCTTATTCGCGGAAAACAAGAAGTTCACAGTATCCGCCCCGTGTATGCCCGGCTCTTTGCGGGCACCTATCTCTACCTGGAAACGGACATTGGGCATGCCCAACGGAACCAGCCGCGCAGCCATCTGCTTCTCCACTTCACGGGCAGCGGCAGTACGCGCCTTGGTGAGGACGGCAGCCTGCTTTTTCACCTTATTACATAAAGCGTCGCAACGCGCTTTCAGTTCCTCGATGTGCTCGTCGGACGAAGTGATGGCTGAGAGTTTGGCGGCGTATTCATCCGTCAGCGCCAGAAGTTCACCGACAGTGGAAACGCGGTGCTTCTGTTGGAGCGTATAAATCAAGTTCAGACGTTCGTTCACTTCATCCAGACGTTCGGGGTTGAACTCTATTTCATCCTCCTTACCCGACACTTCCTGCGAAATATCCTTCAACTCGATATAAGTGCTTTCCATGCGTTCGGCAAGTTCCCCGGCAACCGGATAAACCCTCTGCAGGCCGAGCATCGTATTCAGGCATTCCTTCAGCCCGGACAACAAGCCTCCTTCGTCCGAGTAGAGCATCTGCCCTACCCGATAGAGTCCGGCCTTTATCTCTTCCGCATGGCTCAGCGTATCTGCCTCTTGCTCCAGCTCCTCCTGCTCACCGGCAGACAAGTGTGCCTCTTCCAACTGTTCCAGTTGGAAACGGATATAGTCTTCGTCCGACTTATCCTGATTGGCACGGGCAACAAGGGCCTCCAAATCCTGCTGTGCCTGCTTCCATGCTCCGAAGATATGCTGGTAAGCAGACAAGGCCTCTTCGTTATGCGACAAGATGTCCAGTACATTCAACTGAAACCCTTCCTTGTTCAGCAATAGGTTCTGATGCTGGGAATGCACGTCAATCAGCTGTTCTCCCAACTCCTTCATCTGAGCCAATGAAGCAGGCGTGTCATTGATGAATGCCCGGCTCTTGCCCGAAGCGGACACCTCGCGGCGCAGGATGCATTCTTCCTCGTACTCCAACTCATTCTCCTCAAAGAAAGGCTGCATACCGTAAGCGGAAATATCAAAACGTGCCTCTATGATACATTTGGAAGCTCCGTGGCGAATGGCTTTCACATCGGCACGCTGTCCCAGCAGCAGACCGATGGCACCCAGAATAATGGATTTTCCAGCACCGGTCTCACCCGTTATCACCGAGAAACCGCTGCTGAAGCTGATATCGAGCTTTTCAATAAGCGCATAATTCTGTATGTAAAGCGAACGCAACATAAGGATATTGACGATTTGACGATTTACTATTTACTATTTAAATCTTTCACCAG
>ERZ791821.1578-NODE-1578-length-11147-cov-5.585106_pt1 | contig 11147 bp, 9 predicted proteins | sample MGYA00510300_ERZ791821 | MGnify/ENA primary metagenome ERZ791821 (study PRJEB30046, sample SAMN00792034) | human gut metagenome | study: EMG produced TPA metagenomics assembly of the A metagenome-wide association study of gut microbiota in type 2...
CCTGCGATCAGTGCGCAGCCTGCGCCGATGCCGCAGCCTGCCAGAGCGATACCACGAGCCAGATACTGGAAATCAGTCATAAGATTTGTCCTCCTAAAATGTGTTTGTGTTTTGGGGGATGCCGGAAAGCCTTAGTCCTCGCCGGCAGCACGTTTGATGAAGATTGCGGTCAGTGTACAGAAGATGAACGCCTGAATGCAGCCGCCGAACCAGTCGAAATACAGGCCGGTAAAGGCCGGGATACCGATCTGGAACAGCTGCAGCTGACCCAGAAAGCCCGGCAGCCAGCCAAAGATGACGTGGCTCAGGCTTGCCAGCGCCCAGTACAGCAGTGTGGAGATGACCGTACCGGACAGGATATTGCCGAAGTGACGGAATGCCATGCTGACAGGGGTGGAGACCTCCGACAGCACATTGATGGGTGCCATGATAAAGATCGGATCGAGCAGACCCTTGAGGTAGGCCAGAATGCCGTTTGTCTTGATCTTGTAGTACATGATCAGAACAAACACCACAATGGCCCATGCTGCCTCGGTGTTCAGGTCGGCGGTGGGACTCCACAGGCCAACAACGCTGATCAGGTTGCACCCGATGCTCAGTGCAAAGATGGCACCGATGAGGGGGATATACTGATCAAAGTGGAAGCCCATGTTGTCGTGCACGAACTGTTCCAGCCGCGTTACGATGAACTCGGCTGCGGCCTGTCGTTTGGACACATTTTCCAGCTTGAGGTCGTGCCCCAGCCAGATGGCAAAACCCGAGAGCAGCGCCATGACGATCCAGGTGGTTACCAAGGTCTGGGTGATTTTAAAATCACCCAGCAGGGGGATGTTGGTGTGGATGGTATACAGGATCTTTGCGCCGTTCAGTTCCATTTACTCTTGTTCACCCCCTTCGTCACGGGGCTGCACCGCAGACTCCCCGGCGGAAGCGGGGTCATCTTCCACAGAGATGTCCACCGGCTCCTGCGAGGGCGTGAGCGGCTTGTACTTCCCGGTTATCTGGAGATAATAGATCGTAACTCTGGGGAACAGCAGCGGCAGAACGCCTGCAAACGCCTGGAAGCACGGAGCCGCAATGGCTATAATGATCCACAGCGCCTGCAGCAGCATCCTTGTATTATAGGATACCTGCAGCTGTGCCTTGCGCTTTTTTTCGTCTGGCTCGTCGATGACCTTCTGCACTACGATGCAGATACCGGCAAAGTTGCCGATAGCCACCAGTGCGCCGATGATGCCGCCCAGCAGCACCCGGTAGTCAAAGACCACCCAGCCCACCAGATGCAGCGCTGCAAACACCACCCACATCACGGCGGTGCACAAAGACACGCCGCAGGCGATGCGCTGCAGCTCCTTTTTGGATTCCGGCTGCAATTTCATAAAAACGAACCTCCATTACTGGTGGGAGTTGAAGCCCACCCGGTGATTTTTTTCGTGCTTGGAGCGCTCCAGCCGTTCTTTGCAGAACACCCAGAAATTCTGCGCCCCGGCGGCAAGCCCCAGCCCCACGGCTGGCAGGAACAGCCATTCCGGCCAGTTCCAGTGCTCCACGGCCCACCAGCACCCGGCAAGGCAGAGCACCAGCGGCAGCAGCATATTCAGCCCCAGCTGGGTCAGCCAGACCAGATCCTCCAAAGCCTTGTACCAGCCCTTCAAGCAGTATCCCCTCCCCGGACGATGCCCTGCGCAGAGAACCGTTGCCGGCAGTCCGGTCAGGGCGTTGAAATTGGCATAAAGCTGAAAAAGCTTATGAAGCTAGTATAATTCAAAACGGCGGTTTTTTCAATCGATTCACTATGGAAACTTGGTAAAATTTCATAGTTTGTTTACCCTATGGCTATAACTGTCCGTCTATGGCGGAGTTTGTACGCCTGCGGGCACATCAATGCACAAACTTTGCAGAAAAGTTTGTGCAGGATGCAAAAAAGCCCCGGCGGGCAGCCGGGGCGGGGAAACTTGGAATTTCAGCAGTTCTTATTCAAAGAACATGGCAACGTAGGTGTTGCCCTCGTAGGTGGCTACAGCGATACCGTACTTGGTAACATTCTGGGGGATCGAAGACTTCAGCCGTGCCTTCAGGGTAGCCTCGCTGAACTGGCTTTCCGGGATGGAGAAACCAACATAACGGTTCTCATTATAGATCTTCTCAAGCTCGAATATGTCGATGCCGGTAACGCGGCTCATTTCGAGTGCAAAAGCCAGCTGACTGGGGAATGCGCCTTTTTTGTAGGCAAGCGCAGGCTCCAGACCATTCTTGGCGGCATTTTCCATCTTGCTGTCAAGCTTCAGTTCCTTCAGAGCGGGAACTTCGTCAGCCAGCTTTTCGATCGTGGAAATGGCGACAGCCTTCTTTTCCGGCTGCTCCACAACTTCCAGCTTCTCACGGACAGAGCCACAGGCGGTAAATATGGCGAGTGCCATCATTGCGACCAGCAGGGAAGCGGCAAGTCGCTTGAAATGTTTCATGATGATCTTCCTCCTGTTTTTGGGTGAATGGATTATCTTGACTCCAGTGTAACTTACTTTGCGGATTTGTCAAGATAGCATTTTACCCCCAAAAAAGCCCGGCCCTTTTGGGACCGGGCAAATCGCCTAAGTAGAAAAGCGGTTTTTACCAGAGGTTTGCGGTCTCGTTGTACAGACCCTCGTAGCTCTTGGCGGAAACGTCCCAGCTGAAATCGCACTCCATGCAGTGACGCACGAGGTTCTTCCAGTTCTCCTTGTTGTTGTAGGCATCCTGTGCGTTGCAGCAGGCCACATACAGCTCGTGGGCGTTGTAGCCGGCAAAGGTAAAGCCGTTGCCGTCACCCATGGTGCTGTCGTGGATGGAGTCGCGCAGGCCGCCGGTCTCGCGGACGATGGGAGGGGTGCCGTAGCGGCAGGCCACCATCTGTGCCAGACCGCAGGGCTCGCTCTTGGAGGGCATGATGAAGGCGTCTGCACCGGCGTAGATCTCCTGCGAGAGCTTGGGCTCAAAGCCGATATAGGTGCCCACGCGGCCCGGGTGACGGGCGCACAGGTCGGAGAAGAAATTCTCGTACTGGCTCTCGCCGCTGCCCAGAATGACCAGCTGGATGCCGCGGTCCACCAGACCGTCAGCGATGCTCTGCACCAGATCAAAGCCCTTCATGCCCACCATGCGGCTGACCATGCCAAAGACGGGGCTGCCGTCCTTGGCCAGACCAAACTTGTCCTGCAGGGCCTCCTTGCACTTGGCCTTGCCGGTCTCAAAGGTCTTGATACTGTAGTTGACGGGGATGTTCTTGTCGGTAGCGGGGTCGTTGGCGTCCATGTCGATGCCGTTCAGGATGCCGCACAGCTTATACTGCTTCTCGCGCAGCAGAGCGTCCAGACCGTAGCTGAACCACGGGTCCAGGATCTCCTGTGCGTAGGTGGGGCTGACGGTGGTGATCTTGTCGGCGGTCTCGAAAGCGCCCTTCATAAAGTTGGCGCAGCCGTCGTACTCCACGATGTGCTGGTCCCGGTGGCCGATGCCGCAGGTGTCCTCCAGAATATCGGTGCCGTACTTGCCCTGATAGGCAATGTTGTGGATGGTGAACACGGTCTTGATGCGGTTGAACTTGTCCAGATGACGATAGTACAGGTTCAGGTATACCGGCACCAGAGCGGTCTGCCAGTCGTTGCAGTTGATGATATCGGGGGTAAAGTCGATGTAGAACAAGGTCTCCAGCACTGCGCGGGAGAAGAAGGCGAAGCGCTCGCCATCATCGTAGAAGCCGTACAGGCCGCGGCGCTTGAAATAATACTCGTTGTCCAGGAAGTAGTAGGTCACGCCGTCCACATCGGCCTTGAACAGGCCGCAGTACTGGCTGCGCCAGCCCACGGGCACGGAATAATTGGTAACGTACTCCAGCTTATCGCGGAACTTCAAATCGCCGTACAGGGGCATGATGACGCGTGCGTCCACGCCGTCCTTGACCAGTGCCTTGGGCAGGGCGCCTGCCACGTCGGCCAGACCGCCGGACTTGGCAAAGGGATTGGCTTCTGAAGCAGCATACAGGATCTTCATAGGATTCGCTCCTTCCATGATACAGGCAGATGTTCGCGCTCCCCGCCGCCATGACAGACGGCACGAACCTTGCATACAAAAGAGCAGGCGGGGGCACACAGGTGCCCCCGCCCCTCTCAAGAGGGGCTACCGGGGAGGAAGCCGCCCCTATGGATATTGCATCGATCAGACGGTGTGATTCTTCTGAACGTAGACCGGGAAGCTCTCGGTGCCGGACAGCTTCTTGCCGGCGGTGATCTTCACGTTCTTATCGGTAACAACGCAGTCCAGCTCCACATTGGGCTCGACCACGGTATCCTGCATCAGGACACAGTTCTTGACCACAGCGCCCTTCTTGACCTTGACGCCGCGGAAGAGCACACAGTTCTCCACAGTGCCCTCGATGACGCAGCCGTCGGCCAGAATGGAATCCACGACCTTGGAGCCGGTGACGTAACGGGTGGGGTTATCGTCACGGATCTTGGTGTAGATGGGGCTGCCCTTGGGGAACAGCGCTTCCAGATTGCGGTCGTCAATCAGCTTCAGATTCTCGTCGAAGTAGCTCTTCATGTCGCAGACATGGGCCACATAGCCGGTGTACTCCAGCGCATGGATGTTCAGGATGTTGACATTGTGGGCCAGAATGTCGCGCTCGAAGTAGATCAGGCCGCGGGCGGTAGCGTCCTTGACCAGCTTGATCAGGGTCTCGCGCTCCAGCACATAGATGTTCAGATCCAGATTCTGCACGCCGGAGCGGTAGTCGTTGAACAGCAGCTCGGTCACGCGACCCTCGGAATCGATGGTCAGGGTGTAGTTGTCGTTCTTGCGGCCCTCGGGGATCTCGGTCTTCTGGTAAGCCACGGTCACGTCGGCACCGCTGGCCTGATGGGCAGCCAGCAGGGCGTTGAAGTCGTAGTTGATGGCGATGTTGGCATCGCTCATGACCACATACTTCTCCTTCTGGTGCTCAAGGAAGTCCAGAATGGAGCCCAGAGCCTCCACGCGGCCGGAGTAGATGCGCACGCCCTTTTCCGCAAAGGGAGGCACGATGTTCAGGCCGCCGTGACGGCGGGCCATATCCCACTCGCGGCCGGTGCCCAGATGGTCCATCAGGGAGTGGTAGTTCTTACGCACCACGATGGAAACGTTGGAAACGCCGCAGTTGGCCATGCTGGACAGCACAAAGTCTACCATGCGGTAACGGCCCGCAAAGGGGATCGAGGCCATAGCGCGCTCGGTCACCAGCTCGGGAACGGTATTGTCATAGCTGTTGGGGAAAATGATACCCAACGCATTGGTGTTCTGTCTCAGCATACTTCCACACCCTCCTTGACGGATTCAAACACTTTTGCGCCCTCCTTGACGGTAGCGCCTGCACCGATGGTCAGACCGGTGCCCACGTGGGCGATAGCGCCCTCGCCGCCGATCTTGGCACCTGCGCCCACAACAACGTCCTCAGCAAGGATGCAGCGCTTGACCACGGCACCTGCCTTGACCACGACACCGTCCATCAGCACGGCATCCTCAACGGTAGCGCCCTCTTCCACAACGACGCCTGCGCTCAGCACAGAGTGCTTGACGTTGCCGTAGATCTTGCAGCCCTCGGTAACAAGGGAGTCCTGCACAACGGCGCGCTCGCCGATCTTCTGGGCGGGCAGCACGGGGTTGCGGCTGTAGATCTTCCAAGTCTTATCAAAGATATCGATGCCGGAGTTCTCGGGGTCCAGCACCTCCATGTTGGCCTCCCACAGGCTGTCGATGGTGCCGACGTCACGCCAGTAGCCGGCAAAGCGGTAGGCGTACATCTTGCGGCCGTCGCGCAGCAGGGCGGGGATGATGTTCATGCCAAAGTCGTTCTTGGAGTTGGGGTCGGCCTCGTCCTCGATCAGATACTTCTTGAGCACATCCCAGTTGAAGATGTAGATGCCCATGGAAGCCAGATTGGACTTGGGTACAGGGGGCTTTTCCTGGAACTCGGTGATGCGGTCGGTCTCGTCGGCCACCATCAGGCCGAAGCGGGAAGCTTCCTTCCAGTCCACTTCCATAACGGCCACAGAGAACTCTGCGCCCTTTTCCTTGTGGAAGCGCAGGAAGTCGGCGTAGTCCTGCTTGCAGATCTGGTCACCGGACAGGATGATGACGTACTCGGCATCATAGCTGTCGATGAAACCGATGTTCTGGTAGATGGCGTTTGCAGTGCCCTTGTACCAGTCGGTGCCGTTTGCCTGCTCATAAGGGGGCAGGGTGTGCACGCCGCCGTGCAGACGGTCCAGATCCCAAGGCTGACCGTTGCCGATGTACTCGTTCAGCTTCTGGGGCTGGTACTGCGTTGCGATGCCGACCGTGTCGATATCGGAGTTGACGCAGTTGGACAGAGGGAAGTCCACGATGCGGTACTTGCCGCCGAAGGACACCGCAGGTTTTGCCGTCTTTTGTGTCAGCGCGTACAAGCGCGAGCCACGTCCACCGGCAAGGATCATTGCCACGATTTCTTTTGCCATAGCTTTATTCTCCCCTTTAGCATTTCCTTTTTGGAAATGATAGTCAACAGATCAGAATGTTCGTGCGTGCATCCGTGTGGGCATCCTTATTCCTTGGGTGCTTTTGCTTTGCGGGTGCGCTTTGCGGGTGTGGTTTCTGCTTCGGTTTCAGTTTTTGCTTTTGCTGCGGTCTTTGCCTTGGCGGCGGTTTTCTTTACCGGCTTTTCCGCTGCGGCTTCGGGCTTTGCCTTGGCCTTTGCGGCGGTCTTTTTAGCTTTATCCGGTTTTTCATCCGCCGTGTCGGCGGCCTTGGCCTTGGTAGTGCGGGTCTTTTTTACCGGCTTGTCGGCGTCCGGCTCGGTCTTGGCCTTGCGGGTCGTCTTTTTTACCGTTTTCTCCACGGCGTCCTTGACGGAAGCCTTTTTGGAGGCGGTCTTTTTTACCGGTTTCTCCGCGCTGTCCGCTGCTGCCTTGCGGGTGCGCTTTGCGGGCACCTCAAAGTACAGGGTGCTCATGGGCGGCAGGGTGATGGTAATGCTCTGCTCAAAGCCGTGCTGCGGCTTTTTGTGGGTGCGCACCGGCTTGTTGTGCACGGTGCCGGTGCCGCCAAAGGCGGCATCATCGCTGTTCAGGATCTCCTTGTAGGTACCGGCCACCGGTGCGCCGAGGGTGTAGCCTTCGCGCAGGACGGGGTTGAAGTTGCAGACGATAAGGATCTGCTTGCCGGCGGTATCCTTGCGCAGGAAGGCGATAACGCTCTGCTGCGAGTCGTCCGGCACGATCCACTGGAAGCCCTCCCAGCTGTAATCCACCTGCCAGAAGGCGGGGTGCTCTTTGTAGAAGGCGTTCAGGGTACGGACGTAATTTTGCAGCGCGGCGTGCTTGTCGTAGTCCAGCAGCATCCAGTCCAGCTGCTTTGCCTCGTTCCACTCGGTGAACTGGCCAAACTCCTGTCCCATGAACAGCAGCTTTTTGCCCGGGTGAGCCATCATGTAGCCGAAGAAGGTGCGCAGGTTATCGAATTTTGCCTCGTACTCGCCGGGCATCTTGTTCAGCAGGCTGCCCTTGCCGTGCACCACCTCATCGTGGCTGATGGGCAGAACGAAGTTCTCGCTGAAGGCGTAGAAGAAGCTGAAGGTCACCTTGTTGTGGTTGCCGGCGCGGAACAGGGGGTCGGTCTTCATGTAGCTGAGCATATCGTTCATCCAGCCCATGTTCCACTTGAAGTTGAAGCCCAGACCGCCGTCCGAGGCGGGCTTTGTGACCATGGGCCACGCGGTGGACTCCTCAGCGATCATGTACTTGTGGGGGTGGCGGCCCAGCACGGTGTTGTTCAGCTTGCGCAGGAAGGCGATGGCTTCCAGATTTTCCTTGCCGCCGTCCTTGTTGGGCTCCCATTCGCCCTGCTTGCGGTTGTAGTCCAGATACAGCATGGAGGCCACGGCGTCCACGCGCAGACCATCGATGTGGTACTGCTCCAGCCAGTACAGTGCGCTGGAAATGAGGAAGCTCTGCACCTCGTTGCGGCCGAAGTCGAACACCATGGTGCCCCACTCCTTGTGCTCGCCGCGCTTGGGGTTGGGGTCCTCGTAGCAGGCCTCGCCGTCAAAGTTGTACAGGCCGAACTGATCCTTGGGGAAGTGGGCGGGCACCCAGTCCATGATCACGCCGATCCCGGCGGCGTGCATCTTATCCACAAAGGCCATAAAGTCCTTGGGGGTGCCGTAGCGGCTGGTGGGTGCAAAATAGCCGGTGACCTGATAGCCCCAGCTGCCGTCAAACGGATATTCCATCACCGGCAGCAGCTCTACATGGGTGTAGCCCATATCCTTGATGTACGGGATCAGCTCGTCCGCCAGCTCGGAGTAGTTGTAGGGCTTGCCGCCCTCCTTCAGCTTCCAGCTGCCGGCGTGCATCTCGTAGATATTCATCGGGCCATTGATCACGTCCGCCTTTTTCTGCGCAGCCTGCCATGCATCATCGTGCCAGGCAAAGCCGGAGATATCGTAGACCTTGCTGCCGTTGGACGGCCGGGTCTCGGCGTGGAAGGCGTAAGGATCGGCCTTGTAGACAAGGTCGCCTGCACGGGTGGTCACGCAATATTTATAAACATCGTATTCCTTCATGCCGGGAATGAACAATTCCCAGATAGAGTCGCCATCCACCTTGCGCATGGGATGGCTGCCGGGTTTCCAGCTGTTGAAGTCGCCCACCACACTGATGGCTGCGGCGTGCGGTGCCCATACGCGGAACACGACGCCGGTTTCCCCGACCCGCGTTTCCAGATGCGCGCCGAAGTAGCGGTAAGCCTCGCAGTTGTTGCCCTGCTTGAACAGGTACACCGGCAGATCTGATGTGTTGCTCTGAATCTTTTCTTCGGTCGGTTTCATAGACTGCTCCTCCCCGTGCGGAAGCCCAAAACGGCATCCGCAGCTTTTTACTCTTTTATATTAAAAGGTTTTGACCAGTTTTGCAAGACTTTTTGTCCAAAAACCAAATAAAAGTACCACAAATTTTCTTGCTTTCTCTGTATGTTGTGGGCATACTATCCAAAATTCGCAGCTCAACATCGTGTAAACTGCTCAGTTGACAAACGGTTGTTACAAAAGGGTTGCAAAAAAACAGGGGGAGGGCTTCAGTCGAGCCGCCTTTCGGTGAAAACAAAAAACCGGAGCACCTGCGGGTGCTCCGGTTTTTCAGTGGTTATTGTTATTTGCTTACTTCTTAGTCCAGCACGTAGACGTTGACCTGAATAGCGCCGTTGATAACGCTTTCGGCGTAGGTCTCGTAGAACAGGTCCACGAGGATCTGGCCTTTCTGAACGGCGATGCCGGTATCGGTGGCTACAGCGTAGCCATACACGAACTTACCGTCGGTGGAGGTGATGTAGAGCTTGGTGCCGTAGGGGATCACATCCGGATCCACAGCCACGGTGCCGTAGCCCAGCCCCAGACCGGAAGAACCCTTGCCGGTACGGGAATAGTAGCCGGTGGCCTTGCCGGTAAGCACCTTACTATAAGCGGCGGGGGCGTTGGTGGTGCCGTCCGCGCCGGTCAGGGGGGACACCGGCGCGCCTGCGCCGTAGGTCTTGATGACGTGGTCGGTGGGCTCCACGGTAGTGGTGGTGTCCACAACGGTGCTGTTCTCCAGCTCGCCGTCCACATAGCGGTCGCGGGTGGTCACGGTCTGCTGACCGGCTGCGCCGTGCTGCAGGGTGGTGGTGCGGCCGGTGTTGCGGAAGTACAGGCTGGTGTAAACGTACTGGGTGTCGTAGGGGATGGCCTGGGTCTCCACACGCTCGGTGTAGTCCACGCGGTGGACCACGATCTTGCTGCCGGCGGTCACAACGTGATCCAGCGCCGGCTCGGTGTAATCGTCCCCTTCCAGTGTGATGCCGGCGCGCTCCAGTGCATCGGCCACAGTGCCGAACACCAGCTTGACCGGGTACTCCTGCCCGTCGGCGGTGATGCTGACGGAGAATGCGCGCTCGATGTTCAGCGAGGCAAGATTGCCGCTGAACGCAGTGTAGTAGACCTCATCGCCCTCTTCAGAGCGGATGCCGGAAAGGTGCATGACCTGTGCGGGGGAAGCATCGGCATCGGTCAGAAGGACCTGCCGAGCACCATTGGAGTCGGTGACGTAGGTCAGCCGCAGATTTGCAGCGGTGACGCCAAGGGTAGCCACAAGGCATACCACCATGACACAGAATGCCAGCACACGGGGAGATACTGCCTGCTTTGCGGCAGTAACTGCTTTCTTCAATTTAACGGAAGCGATACGAGACAACTCCTCTCTTTGTCGTATTTGGTGCGGCCGCGGGTATTGCATCGGCACCCCGGCCGCCCGGACTGTGGCTGCTGCAAAGCAGAAGCGCCTCACAGTCAAATACGATGCTCTCTTTGGGTAAAAGAAGAAGCATCGTATTACAGGTTGGAATCCGCTTTGGACAGACCACAAAACTGCCCCGGCACGGGCCGCATCTGCCCATGCCGTGCCGTACGCAGGACGGCTTTTTACTTCATCCAGATAGAATTTAAACGCTGCAACGTTCGTTGCGCAAACGTTATTTTACCAGACTGTAAAGCATCTGTCAAATTTGTACTTCGCACTTTGTCAGATTTGTAACGTAGTTTTTTGTGCAATTTCCACAGTGTTTCTTTCGATATTTTGGTTTTTAGGTTGTTTCCTTCTGATTTTTCCCATTATTTTGCGCATGATCTGTTCATGAATTTTTAACATTTGCGTCGGCTTTTACCCTGCCAATAAGGCCAAAAACGGATCCGCTGCGGCCAAAACAAGCTGCCCCACATCGCGGGTTTTGCATGGAAAACCCGCGGGGGAATTGCCCTGTATTTTCAAGGCGGCACGGCCTGCGTTTCCGACGAAAAACCCCGTTTAGCAAAATGCCGAAGAACAGAAAATTTCACATTTTCTGTACACACTGGATAGTTCTGCACCCATGGCGGTACAATCGGGGCAGCAAACAGAAAAGGAGGTTTTGCATGGAGATCGAGATCCTTGAGCAGCAGTGCGGCGGCACCGAGTTTGTGCCCCGGCCGCCCCGGCTGCACCTTGGCGCACAGAACGCCGAGGGGGTGGACCGGCTGCAGTTCATCCTGCCGGAGGCATGGGCGGAGTGCACCATGGCGCTGTATCTAC
>ERZ791821.1579-NODE-1579-length-11140-cov-2.573027_pt1 | contig 11140 bp, 10 predicted proteins | sample MGYA00510300_ERZ791821 | MGnify/ENA primary metagenome ERZ791821 (study PRJEB30046, sample SAMN00792034) | human gut metagenome | study: EMG produced TPA metagenomics assembly of the A metagenome-wide association study of gut microbiota in type 2...
AGGACCCGGCAAGCAGCGCTCTTTTCCCCACTTCGGCCATGACCGAGCTTTACAAAGTACCTGCAACGGGAGGGCGTACGGAGCAAGTGCTGGGCACCCCTGCCGAAGCGGTCTGCTTCGACAAGGCGGGCCATCAGTTCCTCTACCAAGACCGCAAGGGATTTGAAGATGAATGGAGAAAGCACCACACCTCCTCCATCACCCGCGACATCTGGCTGTATGATGCAAAGACGGGTATCCATACCAACCTCACCGACCGCGCGGGCGAAGACCGCAACCCGGTGTTGTCACCCGATGGAAGAACGGTTTACTTTTTGAGTGAGAGAAACGGCGGCTCATTCAACGTGTATGCCTTCCCGCTGGCACAGCCCCGAGAGGTGAAGCCCATCACCAGCTTCAAGACACATCCCGTGCGCTTCCTCTCCATGAGTGACGGCGGGACGTTGTGCTACAGTTACGACGGCGAAATCTATACCCAGCAGCCGGATGCCACCCCGAAGAAAGTCGCCATAGAACTGGTGCGCGATGACCGGCCGCAATTCGCCAACCTGCAGTCTTCCGACGGAGCCACCTCTGCCGTTGTGTCCCCGGACGGAAAACAGATTGCCTTCACGCTGCGCGGAGAAGTCTTTGTCACTTCGGCAGACTATGCCACTACCAAGCAGGTGACGCACACACCGGCACGCGAAGCGGGCCTCTCCTTTGCGACGGACAACCGCACCCTGGCCTACGCCAGCGAGCGAGGCGGCAACTGGCAGCTCTACCTTGCCAAGATAGCCCGCAAGGAAGACCCTAACTTCCCGAACGCCACGCTGATTGAAGAAGAAGTGCTGCTGCCCTCCACCACCGTGGAACGTGCCTATCCGCAATTCTCGCCCGACGGCAAGGAACTCGCCTTTATCGAAGACCGCATCCGGCTGATGGTGCTCAATCTGGAGACGAAGAAGGTGCGCCAGATTACGGACGGCTCCACCTGGTACAGCACCGGCGGAGGATTTGACTACGCATCGTCGCAGGACGGTAAATGGTTTACACTTGAGTTCACGGGTAACAAGCACGACCCCTACTCCGACATCGGCCTGGTCAGCGCAGAGGGAGGCAAAGACATCATCAACCTCACCAATAGCGGCTACATGAGCGGCTATCCCCACTTTGCGCTGGACGGCAACGCCATCCTTTTCACCACCGAACGCTACGGCATGCGTGCCCATGCCTCATGGGGCTCGCTGAACGACGCCATGCTCGTCTTCCTCAACCAAGACGCCTACGACAAATACTGCCTGAGCAAAGAAGACTACGAACTGCGCAAGGAGCTGGAGAAGGAACAAAAGAAGTCTGCCGGAAAAGACACCCCCCAAGACAAAAACAAGGATAAAAAGAAGAAAGACGACAAGAAAGACAGCAATGCTGACGAAAAAGATGACCAGCCGAAAGACATCGTCGTAGAGCTGAAAGGCATCGAAGACCGTGTGGTGCGCCTCACCCCGAATTCTTCCGACATGGGCAGCACCATCATCTCCAAGGATGGCGAGACACTCTACTACCTGGCAGCCTTCGAAGGCGGCTACGACCTCTGGAAGATGAATCTGCGCAAGAAAGAGACCCGCCTGCTGCACAAGATGGATGCCGGATGGGCGGACATGCAGCTGGACAAGGACGGCAAGAGCCTCTTCCTGCTGGGTAGCCACAAGATGCAGAAAATGGACACTTCATCCGACGCGCTGACCCCCATCACCTTCCAGGTAGATGCCAAGATGGACCTGGCTGCGGAGCGCGAATACATGTTCGACCACGTGTACCGCCAACAGCAGAAGCGATTCTACAATACCAATATGCACGGAGTGGACTGGGACAAGATGACCGCCGCCTATCGCCGCTTCCTGCCCCATATCGACAACAATTATGACTTTGCCGAACTGCTGAGCGAATGGCTGGGCGAGCTGAACGTATCTCACACCGGCGGCCGTTTCTATCCCAAAGGGCAATCCGAACCTACTGCCAGCCTGGGACTGTTCTTCGACTGGAACTACACGGGCAAGGGCATGCTCATTGCCGAAGTAGTGGAGAAAGGCCCCTTCGACACAGCCAACACCCGGGTGAAAGCCGGCACAGTCATCGAAAAGATAGACGGCGTGGAAATCACCCCCGATGCGGACTATTACACGCTGCTCAACAACAAGGCACGGAAGAAAACACTTGTTTCTCTCTTCGACCCGCAGACCAAGGAGCACTGGGAAGAGGTCATTATCCCCATTACGAACGGTGCGTTCAGCGATTTACTCTACAGCCGCTGGGTGAAACAGCGTGCGGCAGACGTTGACCGATGGTCGGGTGGCCGATTGGGTTACGTGCACATCGAGTCTATGGGAGACGACAGTTTCCGTTCCGTCTACTCGGACATCCTGGGAAAATACAACAACCGCGAAGGCATCGTCATCGACACCCGTTTCAATGGCGGTGGACGCTTGCACGAGGATATAGAAATACTTTTCAGTGGACAAAAATACTTCACCCAAGTGGTGCGCGGTCGCGAGACGTGCGACATGCCCAGCCGCCGCTGGAACAAACCCTCCATCATGGTGATGTGCGAGGCCAACTACTCCAATGCGCACGGCACGCCGTGGGTTTACAGCCACCGCGGACTGGGCAAGCTGGTAGGCATGCCCGTGCCGGGAACCATGACCAGCGTGTCGTGGGAACGCCTGCAAGACCCGTCATTGGTATTCGGCATCCCCGTCGTGGGCTACCGCCTGTCGGACGGCAGCTATCTGGAGAACTCGCAGCTGGAGCCGGACATCAAAGTAGCCAATTCACCCGAGACCATCGTGAAGGGAGAAGACACACAGCTGAAAGCTGCCGTAGAGGAACTGCTGAAGGAACTCGAAAAATAAGTACCGCCCTGCCCCACGCAGGAATACCGGTCATATAGGCCGATATATATATTAAGATGATGTGTCAAAACGGTTGATGGCACATCATCTTTTTTTATATGCCACAAGGAAGCAAGACTTTTTCTATCTCACTTTTTTGCACTATCTTTGTGACATAAATTCCTAACTCTTTAACTGATTATGTTTGCTGACTTGTTAAACTCCTCCTATTTCGCGCTCTTTCTCATTGTGGCTTTAGGCTTCATGTTGGGAAGAATCAAGATTAAAGGGCTTTCGCTCGACGTCTCCGCCGTCATCTTCATTGCCCTGCTGTTCGGACACTTCGGTGTCATCATCCCCAAAGAATTAGGAAACTTCGGACTGGTGCTCTTCATCTTCACCATCGGCATCCAGGCCGGTCCCGGATTTTTCGACTCCTTCCGGAGCAAGGGCAAGACGCTTATCATCATCACCCTGCTCATCATCTGCTCCGCCGCCCTGACGGCAGTAGGACTGAAATATGCCTTCGACATCGATACTCCCAGTGTCGTGGGACTGATAGCCGGTGCCCTGACCAGTACGCCGGGACTCGCCGTTGCCATTGACAGCACCCATTCCCCACTGGCATCCATCGCTTACGGTATTGCCTATCCTTTCGGCGTTATCGGCGTGATTCTCTTCGTTAAGCTGCTGCCCCGTATCATGCGCATCGACCTCGACAAGGAGGCGCGCCGGTTGGAGAAGGAACGCCGCAGCCAGTTCCCGGAACTGACAACCTGTCTGTTCCGCGTAACCAACCCCGCCGTCTTCGACCGGAGCCTGATGCAAATCAATGCGCGCGCCATGACCGGAGCCGTCATCTCACGCCACAAGCACAACGAGCAGATAGCTATCCCCACCGCCCAGACCATACTTCACGAGGGAGACTACATACAAGCCGTGGGCAGCGAAGAGGCCTTGAACCAGCTCGCCGTCCTCGTGGGCCAGCGCGAAGAAGGCGAACTGCCACTCGTAGACATGCAGGAGATTGAATCCCTGCTGCTCACCAAGAAGGACATGATAAACAAACAACTGGGCGACCTCAACCTGATGAAGAACTTCGGCTGTACCGTCACCCGCGTCCGCCGAAGCGGTATCGACCTCTCCCCCTCGCCAGATCTGGCACTGAAGTTCGGCGACAAGCTGATGGTGGTAGGCGAGAAAGACGGTATTAAAGGCGTGGCACGCCTGCTGGGCAACGACAACAAGCAACTGTCCGACACCGACTTCTTTCCCATTGCCCTGGGTATCGTGCTGGGCGTGCTCTTCGGCAAGCTGAACATCTCCTTCTCGGACAGTCTGTCGTTCTCACCGGGACTGACGGGAGGCATCCTCATGGTGGCCCTCTTCCTCAGTGCCATCGGAAAGACCGGTCCCATTCTGTGGTCTATGTCCGGCCCAGCCAACCAACTGCTGCGCCAGCTGGGACTGCTGCTCTTCCTGGCCGAAGTGGGAACCTCGGCAGGACGGAACCTGGTAGCCACATTCCAGGAAAGCGGCTGGCTCTTGTTCGGCGTAGGTGCCGCCATCACGCTGGTACCCATGCTGGTGGCCGTCATCGTCGGACTGTTCGTATTCAAGATAAACATTCTCGACCTGCTGGGCACCATCACCGGTGGCATGACCAGCACGCCCGGCCTTGCCGCCGCCGACTCCATGACGGACAGCAACATACCGAGCGTAGCCTATGCCACGGTATATCCCATTGCCATGGTGTTCCTCATTCTGATAATCCAGGTGATAGCCTCCGCAGTCTATTGACGCATGAAGACGTACAGCCGGACAGAAACCATCGCCCGCATGAACGCACTGGCCGGAGCCAATGTGCCCTTCCTCTTCATCGTAGACTACGTGCAAGAGCGGTCGCACATCGAGCCCCTCGACCGGATAGACCCCGCCACTTGCCTTTTCCAATTCCCGAAGGCAGGCAACGCGGGGGCGGCTGCAACAGCCCTTGCCAGACGCACAGCCGCCCGATGCGCCGGCCCTATTCAGTGGGACATCATTCCCCCTTCCCCCACCGCATACAGACATTCGTTCGACCTCGTGAAGCAAAACCTGCTGGCAGGCAACAGCTACCTGACGAACCTCACTTGCCGGGTACCCGTCACCACCAATCTGACACTGGAAGAAATATTCCTCCACTCCGAAGCCTTGTACAAGCTGTGGCTGAAAGACCGGTTCGTCTGCTTCTCCCCCGAAATCTTTGTCCGCATAGAGAAGGGCAAGATAAAGTCCTTCCCCATGAAAGGCACCATCGACGCTACCCTGCCCGATGCGGAACAGCTCTTGATGCAGGACACCAAAGAGGCAGCCGAGCACGCCACCATCGTCGACCTGATACGCAACGACCTCAGCATGGTTTCGGAACACGTCGAAGTGACCTCCTACCGATACATAGACCGCCTGCAAACCAATAAGGGCCCCATCCTCCAGACCAGCTCCGAGATATGCGGCACCCTGCCCGAAGACTACACCGCACACCTGGGCGACATCATCTTCCGCCTGCTTCCTGCCGGCTCCATCACCGGTGCCCCCAAGCCCAAAACCGTAGAAATCATCGCCCAGGCCGAGGACTACCGCCGGGGCTTCTACACCGGCATCATGGGGTATTATGCCGACGGACAGCTGGACAGCGCCGTCATGATACGCTTCATCGAGCAGGAAAACGGCCGGCTCCACTTCAAGGCAGGAGGCGGCATCACCGCCAAAAGCCGGTGGGAAAGCGAATACAACGAAGTAATACAGAAAATATATGTGCCTATTTATTGAAACCATACGCATCGACCACGGAAGGGTCTGCAACCTTTCCCGCCACAACCGAAGGCTGAACGATACCCGCGCCCACTTCTGGCCGGAAAGCACACCGCTGCAACTGTCCGATTATCTGCACTCTATCTGCGAGACAGGCATCTGCAAGGCAGGTATCGTCAAGGCACGCGTAGTGTATGGTGAAAAAGGCATTGAAGACATCAGCTACTCCCCCTACGCCATGCGGCATGTGCATTCGCTGGCACTGATGCAGGCAGACCACATCGACTACACCTACAAAAGCGCCGGACGCGAACCGCTGAACCGCCTCTTTGCCCTGCGCGGCGCATGCGACGACATTCTGATTGTGAAACAAGGCCTGCTGACAGACACTTCCATCGCCAACATCGCCCTTTCCGACGGCACCCACTGGTACACGCCAGCACATCCCCTGCTGAAAGGGACCAGACGGGCAGCCTTGCTGGAAGAAGGAATCTTGCAGGAAAAAGACATCAGACCGGAAGACTTGCCGTCGTTCTCCACCGCCAGACTGTTCAATGCCATGATTGACTGGGGAGAACTGGAACTCCCCGTACGGAACATCATCCCGTAGTGCCTCTACTCGTGCATATCGTTGAGATGTATCTCCAAAGACTTCACCGATATATATATTTCGTACACCGATATGGCCAGCGAAATAATCAGCAATATCAGCGCCAAACCGAAGATATAGGCCGAAAGCAGATGGAGACGGATATAGACAAAGAACATGCTGACCACGCACAGCAGCAGGCTGCCGATACCCGCCACCTGCATGGCACGCGTCAGGTAGAGCCGCTTCCTCAGGTTGGCAATCTGCGCCGCCTTCACCGAAGACGGGTTCTCCATGTACTGTTCCTTCAAGGTGCGCACCAGTTGGGCATAGGACAAGAAACGGTTGGTATAGGCCAGCATAATCAGCAATATGGCCGAAAACAGCAAGGCGGGGGTGGTTAAATCTATTTCCATAAGAATGATGCTTAATTATATCTATCCGTCCCGATAGCAGGACTTACCTCCGCAAAGATAAACGAAAGATTGAAACCACAGAAACAAGTTTCCTTTTTTCCATTTCCCAAAGATTTATCCTACTTTTGCAGTGACAATAAAAAAACTCCTTACCACCGTAACTTAACAAATACGACCATGCGATATACCATTTCTGCCCCTATCGCCCTGCATGCCGCCATACAACTCCCGGCATCCAAAAGCATCAGCAACCGCGCCCTCATCCTCCACTCCCTTGCCCATGGCAATATCCTGCCCCGCAATCTGAGCGATTGTGACGACACCATGGTGATGACCCGCGCCCTCGACGGAAATCCCGGACATATAGATATCCTTGCCGCCGGCACCGCCATGCGTTTCCTCACCGCCTACCTCAGTGTAACTCCGGGCACCCGCATCATCACCGGTACACAACGCATGCAGCAACGCCCCATCCGCATACTGGTAGACGCCCTGCGGAAGCTCGGCGCCCAGATAGAATACGTCGGAAACGAAGGTTTCCCCCCCTTGCGCATCACCGGAACGGAACTGACCGGCAGCGACATATCCCTTGCCGGTAACGTCAGCTCACAATACATATCCGCCCTGCTGATGATTGGCGCCGTCCTTCCCCAAGGCCTGCGCCTGCACTTGACGGGTGACATCATCTCCCGCCCCTACATCAACCTGACCCTGCAACTGATGCGCGACTTCGGCGCCCAAGCCGACTGGGTCTCCGAAGATTGCATCACCGTCAGCCCCGGCGGATACACGGATACCCCTTTCACCGTAGAAAGCGATTGGAGCGCCGCCTCTTACTGGTATCAGATGATGGCAATAGAAGGAATTAAAAATGAAAAAATAAAAGGGGGAGACAGAAGTAGCGCAAAAGAAAGTGAAGACAGCACGAAGGAAGAAGCGCACACGGCAGAAATCGAACTGCTCGGTCTCTTCGCCCACAGCTATCAAGGCGACAGCCGCGGCGCGGAAGTCTTTACCCGCCTCGGCGTCCATACCGAATATACAGACCGGGGAGTAAAACTGACCCGGAAGGGTACTCCCGCCACCCGTCTCGACGAAGACATGGTGGACATCCCGGACCTGGCGCAGACCTTTGTCGTCACCTGCTGCCTGATGGACATCCCTTTCCGCTTCACCGGACTGCAAAGCCTTAAAATAAAGGAGACCGACCGTATCACCGCCCTCATTACGGAACTGCGTAAACTGGGTTACGTCGTGCGCTCCGAGCAAGACAGCATCTTGTTGTGGGATGGCGAACGCTGCCCGGCAGACGCTGACCCCGTCATCGCCACCTACGAAGACCACCGTATGGCCATGGCATTTGCCCCCGCCTGCCTTGTACTGCCCCAAATACAGATAGATGAACCACAGGTCGTTACCAAATCTTACCCTGCTTACTGGGAAGACTTGCAAAAGGCGGGATTTAAAGTCTGCCAAAATGCAATGCAATCTTAGAATAAAGCTTTTATTCTTAGAAATACAGCCTTTATTCTTAAGAATATAACCTTTATTCTTAGAAATAAAGGATACATTCTAAGATTAGGATGTATCCAAAGTAGTTTTACACTACGTTCCAAGCAAGTAATGCCTGCGTCGGGTGGAAGTAATCTACCTACCTGCAATCTGAAGCATTATTTTGTCGTGTACAAAACAATATGTATCTTTGTCCGTTCTATTAATGGAACATGTTTTTCAAGAAAAGGAAGCCCATGTGGATATTGATTATTAGCCTGATTGCCCTTGCCCTCGTGGCAGCCACAGCCGGAATTATACGCAACCGGAAACTGCAGAAGAAGATAGACCGCGGCGAACTGGACGCCATGCCCGAAGTGCAGGAAGTGGATGCCGAGTGCTGCGGACAGCATGAAATCTGCGAACGTGACAGCCTGCTGGCAGCCGTCAGCAAGCAAATAGAATATTACGATGACGAAGAACTGGACAAATACATCGGCACCGCTCCCGATGCCTATACTCCCGAGCAGGAAGACGAGTTCCGCGACGTGTTCTACACCATGCAAGACACGGACGTAGCCGGATGGGTGCGCAGCCTGCAACTGCGTGGCATAGCCTTGCCGGACAACATCAAGGATGAAGTGTTCCTCATCATCGGCGAACGCCGTCTCACCCCCCATTCCTAACACTCCACATCCAACTTTTAATTTTTAATTCTTAATTTTTAATTGAATAAATGGAGCTACTGCAATACACTTTTTTCCAACATGCCCTCATCGGCAGTCTGCTGGCAAGCATTGCTTGCGGGCTGATAGGCACATACATCGTCACCCGGAGACTAGTGTTCATCAGCGGCGGATTGACGCATGCATCTTTTGGCGGTATCGGCCTGGGATTGTATACCGGCATTTCCCCCATTCTGTCGGCAGCCTTGTTTGCAGTCTTGTCCGCTTTCGGTGTAGAGTGGCTCAGCAAACGGAAGGACATGCGGGAAGACTCCGCCATTGCCGTATTCTGGACATTGGGCATGGCACTGGGCATCATGTTCACTTTCCTCTCGCCGGGATTCGCACCCGACTTGTCCGCCTATCTCTTCGGCAACATTCTCACGATTACCTGGAGCGACATCGCTCTATTGGGAGGGCTTGCCCTGCTGCTGATACTGTTTTTCGCGCTGTATCTCCATCCCATCATCTACGTAGCCTTCGACCGGGAGTTTGCCCGCTCGCAAGGTATTCCGGTGCAGGTATTCGAATATGTACTGATGATGTTCATTGCGCTGACCATCGTGGCATGCCTGCGCATGGTGGGCATCGTGCTGGTCATTTCGCTGCTCACCGTTCCGCAGATGACCGCCAACTTGTTCTCGCACCGGTTCCACCGCATCATCTGGCTTTCCATCGGCATCGGTTACCTCAGTTGCCTGGGCGGGCTGATGATTTCTTTCTACTTGAATGTCCCCTCGGGTGCATCCATCATATTCTTTTCCATCATTATCTATGCCATTTGCAAGACAGGAAAAAGTTTTTGGCTATATTTGCAACGCTAAATCAAAAGACACAATGGAAATCAAAATTCAGTCATTAGACCAGATTCACGAAGCCGCCCGCCAGTTCATCGCTGAAATGGGTGATAATACCGTCTTCGCTCTTTACGGAAAAATGGGGGCGGGCAAGACAACTTTCATCAAAGCCGTTTGCGAGGAGTTGGGCGTTTCCGACGTCATCACCTCCCCTACCTTCGCCATTGTCAACGAATACCGTTCCGACACTGCCGGCGAACTGATTTACCATTTCGACTTCTACCGCATCAAGAAACTGGAAGAAGTGTATGACATGGGTTACGAAGATTACTTCTACAGCGGCGCCCTCTGCTTCATAGAATGGCCGGAGCTGGTAGAGGAACTCTTGCCGGGCAACACCATCAAGGTCACCATCGAAGAAGTGGAGAACGGAGAGCGGGAAGTCACGTTAGAGAGCTTTGAATAATAAGGCATGCTTTTCCCCCGCTTTAATTTTTAATTCTTAATTCTTATTTCTGATGAGCCAATACATCGTTCAAGGGATTTTCGCCGTCGCAGGCATCATCGCCTTGCTGGCAGCCATATTGGACTGGAACTGGTTCTTTACTGCCCGAAACACCCAGTTTATCGTACAAAATGTAGGGCGGCGACAAGCCCGCCTGTTCTACGGTGTATTGGGTGTCATTCTCATCGGCACGTCCATCTTCTTTTTTCTGAATACGCCACCGGTCACATAAAAACAAAAAATCGCGGATGAAGCCATGCCCATCCGCGATTTTCCTATACTTTTGATACAGACTATTCTTCGTCCAAAGATTCCGTATATTCCATCTCACCTTGTACGATGAAAAGGATTTCTTCCGGATCATAGTCACCCATCTCATCCTTATGGGCTTCCTTGACAATATAGTCCACGATTTTCCCCAAATCAATCTCGATGTACCCATCCGCATCCGGCTGTGCATCAAGGATGCCGCTCTCGGAATAGTACTCGTCAATCAAATCGAGAAAATAATAGAACTCGTCGTCAGAGAACTTCTCTTTCAACTCCTGCGGCAAATAATTCTTGATGTACTCGATGGTCTTTTCATCATCGACATCATTCTGCAAAAAATCGTCTTCCATTCCCATACTTACTATTGCTTAAAGGGTTAATGTTATTGACTATTTGACGATTTACTATTTACTATTTACTATTTAGCTGCGCCATGATGCCGAAAGGGTAAATCGTAAATCGTCAAATAGTACCTTATAATATCGCTTCTATCTTGGCCACGTAAGCAGATTTCGGAGCAGAACCTACCTGCTTGTCCACCAGCTCTCCATTCTTGAAGAACAAGACTGTAGGGATGTTGCGTATACCATATTCGGCAGCCACATCACCGTTCTCATCCACGTCACATTTGCCAATAATCACCTTTCCTTCATATTCAGTAGCCAATTCATCGATGATTGGTCC
>ERZ791821.1582-NODE-1582-length-11111-cov-2.630246_pt1 | contig 11111 bp, 9 predicted proteins | sample MGYA00510300_ERZ791821 | MGnify/ENA primary metagenome ERZ791821 (study PRJEB30046, sample SAMN00792034) | human gut metagenome | study: EMG produced TPA metagenomics assembly of the A metagenome-wide association study of gut microbiota in type 2...
TTCTTCGCTGTATTTGGCGCCGCCTAAAGCAGGCGAAGTGCCTCAGGCCGATCTGGCCCTGCGTCAGGCCGGGGAAAAGAAAAGGATCGTCTATGCCGATTCCCTGCCTCAATTTACGGTCAAGGGGGCTATGAAGACGTGGCAGCTCTATACGATCTGGCTCCTCTTCTTTACTAACATTACCTGCGGTATTGCTCTCCTGGCCGTGGCCTCTCCTATGGCCCAGGAAGTCGTCGGCATGTCACCCATGGCCGCTGCCTCCATGGTCGGTATCATCGGGTTTATGAACGGTGCCGGCCGCATCGCCTGGGCTACCGTATCGGACTACATTGGCCGTTCGGCTACATATGTCCTCTTCTTCGCCATTGAAATCGTCGCCTTCTGGCAGCTTTCCCAGGTGACTAACTCCTTTAGCTTCCAGGTTCTCGTACTGCTCATCATCACCTGCTATGGCGGCGGCTTCTCGTGCATGCCGGCCTACCTTTCGGACCTCTTCGGCACACGCGAACTCAGTGCTATTCACGGACGTATTCTTACGGCCTGGGGCGCTGCCGGTGTCGCCGGTCCGCTGCTGCTGGCCTTGATCAAAGAAACGACGAACAGCTATGCCGTCACCTTGCAGGTCTTCTCGGCCTTCTTCGTCGGCGCCCTGGTACTGATGCTCTTCCTTAAATACCAGACCCGTCATGGCATTGTCTGCCATGATGCGGAAAACCTTCGTCCTGTCCGGCAGAAGGCGGAAGTGAAAGGCTAAGCTCTGTTTGATTCCCTATCCCCTGTGGCAGCATAATGCTGCCTGGGGGATTTTTTTTATCCCAGTATATCGTAGTTAGATAGATGATTGAAAATGATTGCTTTTTAAACATAGTCACTAAAAATGATTGAAAATGATTGATTATGATTATATAATGAAGATATACATAAAGATTGATCTACAGAAAAAGACGGGTGACGCTATGCTTACAGAAGAACGACAGGAAGAAATCGTACGCATTGTCAATGCTGGCGGTGCAGCCTCTGTACAGGAACTGGTTGATTATTTTCATATTTCAGAGGCCACTGTACGCCGGGATTTAACGGTATTGCAACAGGCCGGCCGCTTGCGCCGTGTCCATGGCGGGGCTACGGCTATTCCTTCCGATACAGCCGGCTATGAAGCCAATATGGAAGAGCTGGAAATAAAATATGCCTTTCATTTGCCGGAAAAACGCCGTATTGCCCAATATGCGGCAGGACAAATCGGCCCTGCCGATTTCGTTTATCTCGACGCCGGTTCGACAGTGGAACAAATGGCAGATTTCCTTTCGGGCTCTACGGCGACGTTTGTGACGAACAGCCTGCCCTTAGCACAGAAACTGGCCCGTAATGGCTGTCAGGTCAGAATCCTGGCGGGCCATGTCAAAGGGACGACGTCTTCCGTCGTCGGCAGTGAGGTCATACAGCTCCTGCGCCGGTATCACTTTACGAAAGGCTTTTTTGGGGCTAATGGACTGAGCCTTCATGAAGGCTGTACGACGCCGGAGATTGAAGAGGCAGCTACCAAGGAGGCGCTGTCGTTCGCTGTAATACGGCGTATATCCTGGCCGATGCCAGTAAATTTGGCCTGGCTTCGCATATTACCTTTGCCGAATTACCGGACGTTACGATTATTACTGCCAAAAGCGAACGCATTCAGGATTTTAGCTCGTATCAGCAGTTAACGGAGGTGCATGTACTGTGATTTACACGGTAACCTTTAATCCTTCCCTGGATTATGTTGTACGTATGAAACATTTTGAAACGGGGGCCATCAACCGGGCCGAGCAGGAAACGATCTACCCTGGCGGCAAGGGCATCAACGTGGCCCTGGTCTTGGGCAACCTGCATATTCCGGCCCGGATTTTGGGCTTTACAGCCGGTTTTACAGGCCAGGAGATCGTCCGCCTTTGCAAGGAAAACGGCGGCGATTGTGATTTTATTACGCTCGATCAGGGAAATTCCCGCATCAATTTGAAAATCAGTGCTGCCGATGAAACGGCTGTGAACGGTATGGGCCCGGATATACCGGAAGCCAAGCTGCAGCTCCTGTGGGAAAAAATACAGACCTTAAAGGCTGGCGATACGCTGGTTTTGGCCGGCAGTATTCCGGCTGTCCTGCCAGGTGACATGTATGAAGATATCATGAAGCGGCTCCAGGGCCGGCAGATCCGCGTTGTCGTCGATGCGATAGGCGATCTCCTGCGCAATGTCATCGCCTATCACCCCTTCCTGATCAAACCGAATCAATTTGAATTGGGCGAACTCTTCAGTGTGATCCTGCATACAGATGAAGAAATCATTACCTGTGGCAAACGGCTCCAGTCGATGGGTGCCCGCAACGTACTCGTGTCGTTAGGGGAAGCCGGAGCCTTGCTCATCGGTGAAGATGGGCAGGTGTACCGCCGCGCAGCACCACAGGGCAAGATGGTCAACTCCGTCGGTGCCGGGGACAGCATGGTGGCCGGTTTCCTGGCAGGCTATGAATCGTCCGGCGGCAATTTGGAAGAAGCCTTAAAACTGGGCTTGTGCGCCGGCAGTGCCACAGCCTTTCAGGAATGGCTGGCGACAGAGCAGGAAATCCGTGCTCTCTATGAAGCGTTATAGATACTCGTAGGAAAGTGAGGGGAAATCCCGTGCGTATTGCAGATTTATTAAAACTCGACAGTATTGATCTCCAGGCACAAGCCGTCAACAAAGAGGCGGCCATTGATCACCTCGTAGACCTGATGGCTAAGGGCGGTCATTTACGGGACGTCAGTGCCTATAAGGCCGGCGTACTGGCCCGTGAAGCAGAAGGCAGTACAGGGATTGGCGAAGGGATTGCTATTCCGCATGCCAAGACCGATGCCGTGCAAAATCCCGGCCTGGCTTCCATGATCGTCCGTAGCGGCGTCGATTATGAAAGCCTCGACGAAGAACCGGCGTATCTCTTCTTCATGATTGCCGCTCCGGCTGACGGGGCAGATATTCACTTGGAAGTATTGAGCCGTTTGAGCCGTATGCTCATGGACGATGACTTTCGCGACCGCCTGATGCAGGCTGCGTCGCCGCAGGAATATTTAGCGGTTATCAATGAGGCGGAAGCAGCGCAGCTGGCCGAAGAGGAAGCCGAAGCGGCAGAAGAAGCGGCAGCCCAGGCAGCACCTGTGCCGGCGGCACCTGAGACAGAAACAGAAAAGCCCTACGTCATTGGCGTAACGGCGTGCCCGACGGGCATTGCCCATACGTATATGGCAGCCGAAGCACTGGAAAATAAAGCCCAGGAAATGGGCGTTGAGATTAAAATAGAAACGAATGGCTCCGGCGGCGCCAAGCATGTCCTCACAGCCGCCGATATTCAGCGGGCTGCCGGGGTTATCGTCGCAGCCGATAAGGATGTGGCAACGGACCGCTTTGATGGCAAGCCCGTTCTCTTTGTAAAAGTGGCTGCCGGTATTAAAGAACCGGAGCATCTCATTCAGCAAGTACTTGATGGCAGTGTACCGATCTTTCACAGTACGCACGCCGCTGCGGCAGGCAATGAGCCGGCCACAGCAAGCGGTGAAAGTGCCGGCCGGCAGATTTATAAACACCTCATGAACGGTGTTTCTCACATGCTCCCCTTCGTCATTGGCGGCGGTATTCTCATTGCCCTGGCCTTCCTCTTCGATATGGGCAACGCAGGGTCGGGCAACTTTGGTTCCGGCACGCCGCTGGCAGCCTTTTTAAAGACCGTCGGTGGTCTTTCCTTCAGCATGATGATGCCGATCCTGGCCGGCTACATTGCCGTCAGTATTGGTGAACGGCCGGCTCTCATGCCGGGCATCGTCGGCGGTTTCCTGGCGACACAAGGTGGTTCCGGTTTCTTCGGTGCTCTCTTTGCCGGGTTTATTGCAGGCTATGTAGTCGTCTTATTGAAAAAGGTTTTTGCCCATCTGCCCCAGTCCCTGGAAGGAACCAAGCCGGTCCTCATTTATCCGGTCTTAGGGCTGATCCTCATAGGTGTCATTATGACCTGCGTCATCAATCCGCCTATGTCCATCTTCAATCAGTGGCTCTCTAACGCTCTTAACTCCATGTCGACGTCGAGCCGGATTATTCTCGGCTTTATCCTCGGCGGCATGATGTCTATCGATTTTGGCGGGCCTATCAATAAAGCCGCATATGTCTTTGGTACGGCCTCGCTCATGAGCGCATCCGGCGCGGCTGTCAGCTCAGGCATCATGGCTTCGGTCATGGTTGGCGGCATGGTACCGCCGCTGGCAATCTCCCTGGCAATGCTCCTCTTTAAAGGGAAATTTACGCCTAAAGAACGGCAGTCCACGATTACTAACTTTATTATGGGTCTCTCCTTCATTACAGAAGGGGCCATTCCCTTTGCGGCCTCAGACCCGTTACATGTCATTCCTTCCTGTGCCATTGGCGCAGCCGTAGCCGGTGCGCTTTCCATGCTTTTCGGCTGCACCCTGCCGGCGCCGCATGGCGGCATCTTCGTCTTTGGCGTCGTCCACAATTGGCCCATGTACTTAGCGGCCCTGGTTATTGGCACGGTCGTTGCGGCCGTTCTCTTGGGCCTTATACGCAAAGCCCAGCCGCAGGAATAAGACCGTTCTCTTGCGATTCTGCTGTACGTAACGTACACTATATATATACGTATCATCACACTTAAAGGAGGAACTATCATGAAAGAATTTACGTTTACTATTACGGATCCCCAAGGTATTCACGCTCGTCCGGCAGGACTGCTCGTAAAAGAAGCCAAAAAATATGCGGCTACCCTGACCATCTTAAAGGGTACCAAAAAAGGCGATCTGAAAAAGATTTTTACCGTCATGGGCTTAGGCGTTAAACAGGGTGAAACCGTAACCGTTCAGGCACAAGGTGCTGATGAAGACGCTGCTGCTGCCGCTATGGAAGCCTTCTTGAAGGAAAATTTCTAAGTTATCACCATAGTATGGGGAGAATTGCCAGGGCGATTCTCCCCTGTCTTTCAAAGGAGGTTCTCCATGTTAGTACTCAAAGGAAAAAGTGTCAATACGGGCATTACCATTGGGCCGCTGGCACTGTTTCATCGCAATACTATTTCTACGGCAGAACGTAAAATCGAAGATGTAGCAGCCGAAATCGACCGTTTCCAGGCAGCCCGGGAAGCGGCAATCCGCCAGCTCCAGGCCCTGTATGAAAAGGCCCTGGCAAAAGTCGGTGAAGAACAGGCAGCTGTATTTGAAGTACATCAGATGATGCTCGAAGACGACGATTACATCGATTCCATCGTCGGCCAGATCGAAGAAAAACAGTGCAATGCCGAAGCAGCTGTCGAAAATACGGCTCAGCAGTTTGCCACCATGTTCCGGGAAATGGATGATGCGTATATGCAGGCCCGGGCTGCAGATGTACTGGACATATCCCGCCGGGTAGAACAGGAATTGTGCGGCGGCCAGGGGAGTGATTTCAGTAAATACGATGAAGTGATTATCGCTGCCGACGATCTGGCTCCCAGTGAAACGATGCAGCTCGATACGGATAAAATTTTAGGCTTTATTACCTCCGGTGGCAGTGCCAATTCCCACACGGCTATTCTGGCCCGGACGCTGGGCATTGCGGCCATCGTCAATACGGGGACACAGCTCCATCAGGACGTAGATGGCCTGTTGGCTATTGTCGATGGTACGACCGGTACGGTCTACATTAATCCCGACGCGGAAACGCTCGCCCGGATGCAGCAGGCGCAAAAGGAAGAAAAGGATCGCCGTAAGCGGCTGGAATTGGTCCGCGGCCTGCCTTCGGCAACCAAGGACGGCAAGGCCGTAGAAATCTTTGCCAACATTGGCAATCCGGATAACCTGCCGCAGGTACTGGCTAACGATGCCGAAGGCATTGGCCTCTTCCGCAGTGAATTCCTCTACCTGGGCCGGACGGACTATCCGACGGAAGAGGAACAGTTTGAAGCATATAAAAAGACGGTCCAGGCCCTGCCCGGCAAAAAGGTTGTCATCCGGACCCTCGATATTGGTGCCGATAAGAAAGTCGATTATTTTAATCTGGCAGAAGAAGAAAACCCGGCCCTGGGCATGCGGGCAATCCGTATTTGCCTGACCCGTCCGGAACTCTTCAAGACCCAGCTCCGGGCCTTGTGCCGGGCTTCGGCCTTTGGCAAGATTGCCGTCATGTTCCCCATGATCATTTCGGTCAAGGAAATACGGCGGGCTAAGGAACTGTTGCAGGAAGTGCGCCAGGATCTGGATCGCCGGAGGATTGCCTATGATAAGGACATGGAAATCGGCATCATGATTGAAACGCCGGCAGCGGCTATTATGAGTGACGACCTGGCCAAGGAAGTCGATTTCTTCAGTATTGGCTCCAATGATCTGACCCAGTATACACTGGCCATCGACCGGCAGCAGACCCAGCTGGATTCGTTCTTTGATGCGCACCATCCGGCTGTTCTGCGTCTCATCGGCCAGACCATTGCCAATGGCCACCAGGCCGGCATCTGGGTAGGGATTTGCGGCGAACTCGGTGCAGACCTGAGCCTGACGGAAACGTTCCTGCGCATGGGCGTAGACGAGCTGTCTGTGAGCCCTCAGTCAGTCCTTCCCTTGCGGGATACAGTACGCTCCCTCGACTTAAGCAAATAAGACGGATTTATTTATGAAGACGCTCTGCCTTTGGGCAGGGCGTCTTTTTAGAAACACCCTGCTTGTTTCACGTGAAACATTCTGGAAAAAATAGATTTTTCAGCATATTTGACAGGCCGTAGTGTCTATGGTACAGTCAAAGTACTTTTCTTTCAATCAGGTGCTTTGCTTAAAAGAGAAGCCGGGTAAGCCGGCGCGGTGCCGCCGCTGTAAGGTGGAGCGAGGCTGCTAAATGCCACTGTACACAGAAGTATGGGAAGGCGCAGCGTAGTGATGATGCCGAGCCAGAAGAACTGCCTGATTGTGTAATCAACGAACCTGCGAGCCATAGGGAGTGGATGATGTTTTTTCAGCGCCTGCTCTGCCGTCTTCAGGAATTATTTTGAAGGAGTGACAGTGGTATGTTTCGTAAGCTATGGAAACGTGTATGTCTATGTTCTATTATGGGGATCACCGGCTGTGGTGCCTATACGGGTGTGCCGGCCAAGGCGTCGTATCGGCTGCATCCGGCCGTCAAGGACCCGACGCCGGCCTTGCGCCAGGCTGCAGCCATTGGCGTACGGACCTATGAAAATCCGGAGCTCGCCCACAGGGAGAACGTCGACGCCCTCCTTATTGTCAGCTTCGGTACGACCTATGCGGAAAGCCGCCGCCTGAACATCAATGCGACTGTCGCGGCTATTCAGGCTGCCCACAGGGATACCCGTGTGGCCTTGGCATTTACGTCCCATATCATCATCGACCGGATCCGGGCTAAGGAAGGCCGTGTCATACCTACACCGGAACAGGCTCTGGAAGAACTCCTGACGGCTGGCTGTACGCGCGTAGCCCTGGCTTCTCTCGATATCATTCCCGGCATGGAATATAGTTATATGACGGCCATTTTCGATTTATATAAGGCCAATTTTAAGAAGATGACCTTAGGTACGCCCCTTCTCTATTGGATGGGCCAAGAAGGGCAGCGTGACGATGTAGCCGAATTTGCCCGGGCCTTTGCGACGCAATTTCCCCCGGCGGCCCTAGGGGAAAATAAAGCCATCCTGGTCATGGCCCACGGTACGCTCCATCCGGCCAATGCCTATTATGCCGTCGTCCAGCACCGCCTGAACCAGGCTGGTCTGGACCGGGTCTATGTCTATTCCGTCGAAGGCTGGCCGGCACTTGGGGAAATTATACCCCTGCTCAAGGCCCGGGGCATTAGGGAGGTCCTGCTCATGCCGATGATGCTCGTCGCCGGCGACCACGCCAACAATGACATGGCCGGTACGGCAGACGATTCGCATAAGACGCTGCTCGAAAAGGCCGGTTTTTCTGTCAGCGTGTACATCCATGGCCTGGGAGAAAATGCGGCTGTCCGGAAGATGTTTGTCGAACGGGCCAATGAAGCCTGGGCGGCACTGACAGGAGAAACTGTATAACTGACGGGCCTAAAGGGGCTGGCAGGTAAAATCCTTTGACTTACTGTAAAAATCAGTATAAGATAACGGTGTATAGAAAAAAGGCTGTGCTATGTATCAGTCTCCAGATTAGATGATGAGGTGAGGATATGAATTTTGACGAAGCCGCTATGGCTGTACGACGTGGTAAAAAAGGTATCATTGAAACGCTCCCCCGGGCTGTCCTGAAGACGCGGGATGATTTGAGTACGCTCTATACGCCGGGTGTAGCCCAGCCGTGCCGGGAAATTGTGAAGGATAAGGATTTATCCTTCGACTTGACCTGTCGTGGCAATATGATTGCCGTCGTTTCCGATGGTACGCGTGTACTGGGCTTGGGCGACATTGGTCCTGAAGCGGCCATGCCGGTTATGGAAGGGAAATCCATCCTATTCAAAGTCTTTGGCGGCGTCAATGCTGTACCCATCTGCTTGGATACGAAGGATCCGCAAAAATTCATTGAAACGGTAAAAATGCTCCAGCCGTCGTTTGCCGGCATTAATCTGGAAGATATTTCTTCACCTAAATGCTATGAAATAGAAACGACACTGAAAAAGGAAATGGATATCCCCGTTTTCCACGATGACCAGCACGGCACGGCTATTGCGGCTCTCGCCGGCGTTATCGGTGCCCTGCGTGTCGTAGGCAAAAAGCTGGCAACGGCTAAGATTGTCATCAACGGTGCCGGTGCTGCCGGTGCGTCTATTGGCCGCCTCCTCGTTCGCGCCGGAGCGGAACAGGTCATCATGGTAGATCGCTTTGGTGCTTTATATGAAGGCATGGAAGGCCTCAATAGCGTACAGGCTGAACTGGCCAGCCTGACTAACAAGGAACACGTACAGGGCACCTTAGCTGACGTCGTAAAAGGCGCTGATTTGCTCCTCGGCGTTTCGGCACCCCATATCTTTACAAAAGAAATTATCCGCTCCATGAATGCGGATGCCATCGTCTTTGCTATGGCTAACCCCATTCCGGAAACGGATTATGAATCTGCCAAGGCCGCCGGTGCCCGCGTCGTCGGTACAGGCCGTTCGGATTCTCCGAACCAGATCAACAACGTCTTGGTCTTCCCGGGCATTTTCCGCGGTGCCCTGGCTGTACGGGCCCGCCATATCAACGAAGATATGAAGATTGCTGCGGCCTACGCCATTGCCGGCCTCATTAGTGATGCGGAATTACAGGAAGAGTACGTGATTCCCGATGCCTTTGATGAACGCGTAGCACCGGCTGTGGCAGCTGCGGTAGCCAAGGCCGCTATGGAATCAGGCTCGGCCCGTATTGAACGCGATCCTGAAGAAATTCGTCAGGAAGCAGCCACGCAAATTGCAGAACTGCACGCGATGATCGACAAACTGCACGGCTAAGCTCTTTGCAGATGTAAAATTCCCGCCTTGTTTCACGTGAAACAAGGCGGGAATTTTTGTATCTTCACAATATCTTCATAATATCTTCACAACTTTTTCGCATGCCTTTACTATACTATAGGCATAGACAAAAGTAAAAGGAGGTAGACATGATGAGACGAACACTTGCCCTAGGTTTGGCCGCTATCGCGGCTGTTGCCAGCTTCTCTGTTTTTGCTGCAGCCCCCACTGCAGGTGCACAGAATGAGGCACAAAACGGGTATGGCACATATTGCCAGGGGCCACAGGACTGCTATGGCAATACAAGTAATGTGAATGCGTCAGCCTATTGCCAGGGACCGCAGGATTGTCCGGCTCCGGCAGCAGGTACGTACTGCCAGGGACCGCAGAATTGCTATACGGGCACGGCGGCTACGACGGGAAACGGGGACACAGCGTCTTCTAACCAGAATGGCTACACCTGTGCCGGTCCGCGTGGCTGTCGTGGCCTTGCGGCTCAGCGGTAATGATATTGTACATATATAGGAGGAACTAGTTATGGTAATGACTCATTATATGGAGCTCCTTTCACTCCATCAGCCTTGGTTTTTGATCCTTTTTATGCTGGTACCGATGGTTTTGGCAGAAACCATTTTGGCTGCCGGTGTGATTTCCCTGATTGATGGCGACGCACGCAGTGCCCGCTGGGATTCGTTAAGTCATGCAGCCAGTCTCATCTTGGGCGTTTTCTTCATCTTTGCCGCCGGCTACATTGTCATTTCGTACATGCCGACCATTCAATGGCGTGGTCCTATTGACTACATTGCCGTATGGAGCTACGTTTTGGCTATTATTCCGGCAGTACTGCTTATCCTCTTCGAATTGGGCGTTGTTTGCAAGAATGCCGATGTAGAAAAACGCTTGAAGCGTCACACACTGCTCATGATTCTCTTCATCTTCTTTACCCACATGGCCATGGTCTTCGGCATGGCTGATCCGCAGCTCGCCGGCTATGTACCGCCGCAGCAGACCATGAACATGCAGATGAACATGCAAAACGGACAGATGAACCATGATATGAGCAATCAGCCGATGGATCATCAGCACATGCATCACCAAATGAATGATCAGCAGATGAACAATCAGCAAAATATGAATATGAATCAGCAGAGCTCCGATGCTAACAAATAATTTCTGCTTTTCTCTTTTCTCCCCCATGCTACGGCATGGGGGATTTGTTTCACGTGAAACATGGAAACCTACCGTAAAATAAAATCATACAAAATAGGGTAGACAACGTCCTGAGGATTTCGAGCGTTACGGTACGCTCATGGTTTTCCGACAATCATATTTAGTTTCTCTTATTGCTAAGTGTCACAACAAAATAGGATCGTAGGTGTCTGTTTTAAGCTCCCGTTAAGTACAAGGACTACCATCTCTTGGAAGTAGTTCTTTCTTAACGGGAGTGTTTGGTTATGCGGATTTCTTTTGCTTTATATTTTTATCAACAAAGCCTTGCCCTTTACGGGCAATGACATATCTTGCTCCCTGGTGAATTGTCAATTTCTTTCTGTCGCAATATTTTTGTTTGGCAATCTTGCTTGTGTAAGCAGGATTGACTTGAATTAAATGAACCTTTCGTCTATAACAACAATTTTCAAACGTTTTCTTGTATCTGGAATAGTCAAAGGCATGAA
>ERZ791821.1585-NODE-1585-length-11090-cov-24.399819_pt1 | contig 11090 bp, 6 predicted proteins | sample MGYA00510300_ERZ791821 | MGnify/ENA primary metagenome ERZ791821 (study PRJEB30046, sample SAMN00792034) | human gut metagenome | study: EMG produced TPA metagenomics assembly of the A metagenome-wide association study of gut microbiota in type 2...
CTGCCGCACCTCGCTCGCCGTATCGGCACTTAGAATTATGCGGTATTGCCCTATATCTCCTTAAATCGCTTAAAAACCCTCCCTGCACCATGTGCGGCAATGCCTTCAGGCTGCTTATAACTTTATAACCGTTGCACTTCATGCCAGCGCTTTTGTGACGGTGTTCAACATTCTGCTGTGGACCGTGGGTTATGGCATGGTTTCCGGCAGCCATTCTTTCGTGGTGCTGCTCTTTGCTGCATATTAGTTTCGACTAACTCAATGAAATCGTTCTATCACACTATAAATGAATATGCCATCCATTCTGCACCGGGGAAACGGTAATTTTTCTGCAATATGCAGCCCCCCTGCGGTATAGGGAAAGCAGAACTCCCCGCAAATCTGTACTGCCGCAGCACAGGCCTGCTGTTTTCTATCTGATACGGAAATACCAAAACTCCCCCCGAACAGGTGCGGGAATCGGGGATGCAGAGCAAAAATGTTTTTGTATAGAGGACATATCGGGAAAGATTCTGCACCTTTTGACTTTGCAGCGCCTGCCGCCATCCTGGCTTCCTGTGCCACGGGAAGCCGATTTTTACGCTTTTATCATCGGAGAAGTCTTTACCGTTAAACTGTATATATATTCAAGCTTTTGCGTTATATATACGGTTTTGGCGGGCTTGCATACGCCGTTTCCACTTCCTGTATTATGTGTATTTCATTCAAGGACAGATATTTTGCTCTGTTGTTCCTCACCTCTACTATTTTGCTGTGTTTCCATTGCCTTTTTGCGTTTTGGTCTGTGTTTCGGCCATCTCGTTGTGGCCGTTATGCTTTTTCGCGCCGTGTTTCACTTGATGAGTTGGGCATCCCTTTGGGCTTATGTATGTTCTCCGTCCGCCTCCATTCGTCTCACTTTTCCTTTTTCCGCACATAAACAGTCCACCACATCCCCCTGTACTCTGCTTGTTTCCCTGCCATTCCGCAGTGATCCCACGATTTTGCGCCGGAAGCGCTTTCCCACGTTCCAGCGGCAGAGCATTGCGCTTTGTTTCAACCATCACAGCTATTCACTAGAGCTTTAAACCATTACATACAAAGCCCGCCCCGCTGTAATTTCCAACTTTCCGGGTCGGCAATACTGCATTCGTTCCCATATTTTCTCTTTTTTTGTCCTCATCACAAGGACACATTTGCTTTGCTTATCGCTTTTTCCCTCATAATCCATGGTCTTATTCTACACATTTTTTCACCGTCGCTGTTTGTTTTGTATGTAAATCGGATATTTTTATAAAGGTAAAAAAAATATGAATAAAAATTGATGACAACCGCAAGCTGCCGCTATATAATAAGATAATTATAAGGCGGCTGGATTGTCAGTCTGTACCGCCGCCAGGAACAACGCATGTGCACACTATGGCCACAGAGCAGCCGTCGGGGCGCCATTCCCTGTGCGGCGGCCGTGCACACGAAAGAAGGAAAACGTAATGGTTAAATTTATCCTGAAGCGCATCGGAACCATGATCATTGCCATGTTTATGATCATTCTGATTACCTTCACCCTGATGCACTCCATTCCCGGTGGCCCGTTCACCAACACCAAGGGCGTGCCGGAAGAGGTTACCCAGGCCATGGAAGCCAAGTACGGCCTGGACCAGCCCATGCCGGTGCAGTTTGTCAAATATCTGGGCAGCCTGCTGCATGGCGATTTCGGCCCTTCCTATAAATATACCGGCAAAACCGTCAACGATTTTATTGCCACCGGTGCGCCGGTATCCGCCAAGCTGGGCCTTGTCACCCTGGTGTTTGTGCTGCTTACCTCCATCCCCATGGGCATACTGGCCGCGCTGAAAAACGGCAAATGGCAGGATATGCTGCTGATGGCCATTGCCACCATCGGCGTTACCATTCCGTCTTTCGTGATCGCCTCCGTGCTGATTTATGTATTCTCCTTTAAGCTGAACGTACTGCCTACCTTCGGCCTGGACAGCTGGAAGAGCTACATCCTGCCCGTCATCGCCATGGGCGGCTATTCCGTCAGCTACCTGGCTCGCCTGATGCGCTCCAGCCTGCTGGAAGTTATGGGCCAGGATTACATCCGCACCGCCCGCGCCAAGGGCCTGACCGAGTTCGCCGTTGTTAGCAAGCATGCCCTGCGCAATGCGCTGATCCCCGTCATTACGGTGCTTGGCCCCACGGTGGCTGGCCTTTTGACCGGCAGTTTTGTTGTAGAAAAGATCTTCGCCATTCCCGGCATTGGCTATTACTTTGTAAACAGCGTGACCCAGCGCGACTATACCACCATCATGGGCGTTACCATCTTCTTTGCTGCTTTCCTGATGGCAATGGTGCTTTTGGTCGATATCTTCTACTGCCTGATCGACCCCAGAATCAAGTTTGACGCGTAATGTTGAGGAAAGGTGAAAACACTTATGGCAGATTTAACCGCACAGAACAAGTGGGAACCGCTTGCTATCGATAACAGCGACCGTGAAAAAATCTGGTCCAAAAGCCGCACTTTTGCAGGTGACGTCTGGTTCCGTTTCCGCCGCAAGCCGACGGCCATCGCCGGTTTTGTGATTATTATCGCCCTGATGCTTTTTGCATTGGTCGGCCCCCTGTTTACCCCGTATGATTACTCCGTGCAGAATCTGGAAGTTGTCAACGTTCCGCCGGTCATGAAGGTATACCAGATCCCCAACGGCGACTACCTGTACATTACCACCGCCCTGAAAGTCATCTCCGTTACCCCGGACGGCAAACTGAGCGGCCAGTTGCGCAAGGTGCGCGATGAATCCGATAAATCCATGACCATCTTTGATGCCGACGGCACCGAGGTTGCCCTGTATTACGGCGGCAGCCCCTATGTCATTGCCGATGAAGCCACCGGCAGTATCTACCCGTCCAAGACGATGTGGAACAAATCCTACATCCTTGGCACTGACGCCCTGGGCCGCGATGTACTGACCCGCCTGATGTACGGCACCCGCATTTCCATGCTGGTTGCCTTGATGGCTGCGTTCGTCAACCTCATCATCGGCATTCTGTACGGCGGTATTTCCGGTTACCTGGGCGGCACCGTGGATATGATCATGATGCGTATTGTGGATATTATCTCCACCATTCCCCTGACGCTGTATGTTATCCTGATCATGCAGGTGCTGGGTGCCGGTATCCAGAGCATCATTGTTGCCTTGGGCAGCGTGTACTGGGTGGATATGGCCCGTGTTGTGCGCGGCCAGATCCTGAGCCTGAAGCAGCAGGAATTCGTTCTTGCCGCCAAGACCATTGGTTCCTCTGCCACAACGATTCTGTTTGACCACCTGATTCCCAACGCGCTCGGCTCCATCCTTGTTACCATTACCATGCTCATCCCCTCTGCCATCTTTATGGAGGCTTTCCTGGGGTATTTGGGCATCGGCCTGCAGCCCCCGCTGGCCAGCCTTGGCACCATGTGCAACGATGCATCTGCCAACCTGCGCACCAGCCCGCACGAGCTGTTGATCCCTGCTTTGATGATTTGTGTGATCATGTTTGCCTTTAACTTTGTCGGCGATGGTTTGCGTGATGCACTGGACCCGAAGCTGAAGAAGTAAGGAGAGCAAAATGAGCGAGACGATTTTGAAGGTAGAGGATCTGAAAACCTCCTTTATGACTTCCTCCGGCGAAGTGCAGGCTGTGCGCGGCGTCAGCTTTGAAGTGCATAAGGGCGAGATCCTTGGTATCGTTGGTGAATCCGGCAGCGGCAAAAGCGTTACTTCCATGTCCATCCTGCGCCTGCTGGCCGATACTGCCCGCATTAAAAACGGCAAAATTGAATTTGAAGGCACCGACCTGACCAAAGTCAGCGATAAGCAGATGCGCGAAATCCGCGGCCAGAAGATCGCCATGGTGTTTCAGGACCCCATGTCCAGCCTGAATCCGCTGATTCCCGTTGGCAAACAGGTTGCCGAAATGATCCATGTACACCACCCGGAGATGAAGCGCGACGAGCTGCAGGCTGCCACGCTGGAGCTGTTCCGCGAAGTACGTATTCCCGAAGCCGAAAAGCGGCTGAAATCCTACCCGCATGAATTTTCCGGCGGTATGCGCCAGCGCGTCATGATCGCCATGGCGCTGGCCAACCACCCCGACCTGCTGATTGCGGACGAGCCCACCACCGCCCTGGATGTGACCATCCAGCACCAGATTTTGAAACAGATGCGCTCCCTGCAGGAGGAATACGGCACCAGCATCATCTTTATCACCCATGACCTGGGCGTTGTGGCTGAGCTGTGCGACCGCGTTGTTGTTCTGTACGGCGGCCTTGTGATGGAGGAAGCGGAGATCAACGATCTGTTTGAAAACCCGCTGCACCCCTACACCATGGGCCTGCTGGCCTCCATCCCCGGCCTGACCAAGGATAAGAGCGAGCGCTTGCAGTCCATCCCCGGCAGCCCGCCGGATATGACCAAGCCCCCCAAGGGTTGCCCGTTTGCTTCCCGCTGCCAGTTTGCGCGCAACATCTGCGCAGCCGAGTGCCCGCCGTTTGTCCAGGTTGGCAGCCGTCAGGCACGCTGCTGGCTGCTGCAACCGGACGCCCCGGCCGAGGGCAATCCTCTGCATGAAAAACTGGCAGAAGCCGAAAGGAAGGCACACTAATGGAACAGCCCATTCTTCAGGTAGAGCACCTGACAAAATTCTTTTCTGTCGGCCCGCACGCGGAAGTTCATGCAGTAGATGACGTCAACTTTACGCTGCGCCGCGGCCGCACCTTTGGCCTGGTTGGCGAGTCTGGCTGCGGCAAAAGCAGCTGCGCACGCACCATCATCCGCATTTATGAGCCTTCGCAGGGCAAGATCATCTTCAACGGGCAGGATATCGCCCACCTCAAGCCCCGCCAGATGCAGCCGGTGCGCCGCAACATGCAGATGATCTTCCAGGATCCGTATGCTTCGCTGAACGCCCGCATGACGGTGCGCGATATCATTGCCGAGCCGCTGAAAGCCCACCATGTTTGCAAAAGCAAGCAGGAAGTTGACGAAAAAGTCTTTGCCATGCTGAACCGCGTTGGCCTGACGGCAGAACACGCCGGACGGTATGCCCACGAGTTTTCCGGCGGCCAGCGCCAGCGCGTCGGCATTGCCCGCGCCCTGGTGCTGAACCCCGCGCTGGTCATCTGTGATGAGCCCATCTCCGCACTGGACGTTTCCATTCAGGCGCAGGTCGTCAACCTGCTGCGTGACTACCAGCAGGCCGAAGGTACCTCTTACCTGTTTATCGCCCACGACCTTTCGATGGTGCGTTACGTTTCGGATGATATCGGCGTGATGTATCTGGGCCAGCTGGTGGAAAGCAGCGATTCCGAAGAGATCTACAAAAACCCGCTGCACCCCTACACCAAGGGCTTGCTGAGCTGCATTCCCATCGCGGACCCCAAGCTGGCCCGCGCCCATGCAAGCGCCGGTGTGGAGGGCGATCTGCCCAGCCCGGTCAACCCGAAACCCGGCTGCCGGTTCTGTGGCCGCTGCCCCTATGCAAAGCCCATTTGCAGCGAGCAGACCCCGGCCATGAAGGAAGCCGCACCCGGCCATTTTGTGGCCTGCCACCTGTATTAAGCCTTTTTATTTTGGTTTCTCCGTTTCTTGTTCCGGCAGCCTGCCGCAAACGGGTACCGGCGGCCAAAGCGGGATATGCAACACGGTGGTGCTGTTCCGTTTTGGCTCCCCTGCCCGGTTTGCTGCGTCCTGCCGGTGCAAAGGAACGGCAAACATACATTATTTTTTTTTGAGGGGGATACACATGAAAAAGAAAGTCATCAGTGCCGCTCTTGCCGGCACGCTGGCGGTCTCCTTGCTCAGCGCCTGCGGCGCTTCCAATGAGCCCCAGAACATCTCCGATGTTTCTTCTGCTGCCAGCAGCGAAGCAACTTCCACCACCGCTTCCTCCGAGTCTACCGGTGATGCCGCCCAGGAACTGACCTTTGTTCTGAACAACATTCCCGACGGCCTGGATCCGAGCGTGACCAACAACTCCTTCGCACAGTATGTTCTGATCAACTGCTTCGAAGGCCTTGTTACCTATGACAGCACCGGCACCCTGGTTCCCGGCAACGCTGAAAGCTGGGATATCAGCGACGACGGCCTGACCTACACCTTCCACCTGCGCGACGGCCTGAAGTGGAGCGATGGCAGCGACCTGACCGCTGAAGATTACGTTTACACCATTCAGCGCGTTCTGACCCCGGCCACCGCCGCACAGTACGTCAGCATGGCTACCGATTACATCAAGAATGCTCAGGAGTATTACGACGGCACCGCCACCGCTGACGACCTGGGCGTGAAGGCTCTGGACGACAAGACCCTGGAGATCACCCTGATCCAGCCCACCTCCTATTTCATCGACATCCTGAGCATGTGGACCTTCTCCCCTGTTCAGAAGGCCACCGTTGAAGCCAACGGCGACAAGTGGTCCACCGTTGCAGATACCTATATCTGCAACGGCCCCTTCAAGATCGCCAGCATGAGCATGAACGAAAACGTCATTCTGGAAAAGAACGAGAACTACTGGGATGCTGAGAATGTCTCCCTGCAGAAGGTCACCTTCCGCTACGTTCTGGATCAGGCAACTGCTTTGACCGCTTACGAGTCCGGCGAGGTTGACGGCGTTGCCAGCATTCCTTCCTCTGACTTTGCCCGCCTGAAGGCCGAGAATGCCGGTGTGCAGACCAGCCCCAGCTACGGCACTGTTTACTATGACTTCAACTGCTCTGCCGAGCCTGTGAACAACGTTCTGGTCCGCAAGGCAATCTGCCTGGCCATCGACCGTCAGTCCATCATCGACAACGTTGTGCAGGTCGATGCACAGCCCGCTTACAGCTTCCTGGCCCCCGGCTACTCTGTTGATGGCAAGGATATCACCGAAGGCCGCGAAAGCTTTGGCCTGTCCGCTACCGCTGACGTTGAGGGCGCCCAGGCTGCCTTGGCAGAGGCTGGCTACCCCAACGGCGAAGGCTTCCCCACTCTGACCCTGAGCTACTACGACAACGACACCGTCAAGAAGGTCGTTGAAGCTATGGCTGAAATGCTGAAAAACAACCTGAACATCAATGTTGAAGTTTCCTCCAACGAGTGGAGCATCTTCTATGACGACGTTCAGAAAGGCAACTATCAGGTTGCTGCCATGGGCTGGAGCGCTGACTACGTGAACCCCATGAGCTTCCTGCCCCTGTGCAAGACCGGCGATTCTTCCAACAACCTGTTCTATTCCAACGCCGATTATGACGCTCTGGTTGAGCAGGTCAAGGCTGAGAACGATCCGGCCAAGGCTGCTGAGCTGACCCTGCAGGCTGACGCTATCGTTTCCAACGATTACGCTGTTCTGCCCCTGTACTACAAGTCCAACAACTACCTGATGCATGACAACATCAGCGGTTTCTACATGACTGCTTCCGGCAACCTGTTCTTCAAGGATGTGAAGGTCGGCTAATGCGTTGCACGATTGAAACCAGGGACTTTGGTACTATGGTTTTTACGCTGTACCCGGAATATGCCCCCCTCACCGTGGCAAACTTTGTGAAAACTGCACGCAGCGGTTTTTATGATGGTTTGTGTTGGTGCCGCATCGTTAAGGATTATGTCATTCAGGGCGGTTCGCCGGACAATGACATCATGACGGACAGTGATTGGCATATTAAGGGCGAGTTTACGGAAAATGGCGTCAACAACCCGCTCAAGCATATCCGCGGTGCCCTTTCTATGGCGCGCGATGATGACTTTGATACCGCCGGCACGCAGTTCTTTGTTGTTCACAAGGATGCTGCCAAGCTGGACGGCCGTTACGCCGCCTTTGGCGAAATGGAGAGCGGTTTTGATGTGCTGGACGCCATTGCCAACCAGCCCACTTACGGCCCTGAAACCTGGAACAAGCCCAAACAGATGCCTGTCATCACCAAAATCACGATCGAAGATTGATGGTTTTGGCTGACCGGCTGAACTGAACCACAACACCCCCTGCACCGGAAAGCATTGTGCTTTTGGTGCAGGGGGTGCTTTTGTGCTGTCTGTTGTTCGGTTGCCGTTCGCCATCATTTGTACATGAATTTCCGGAATGTTTTTCGTCCGTGCGTTCTTTATGGCAACACCGCACAATTCCCGCCTAGCGGCTTAAGCACCGCTTCGGCGGCTGCGGCACGGCATCTGCGTTGCCAAAATGCTCGATAATGTCGGGTTGCGGTACCCGCATCGTGCTTCGGGGGCAAAAGCCCCTCGCACTCTGCGACCGCTGCCCCTGCTTCGGTTCGCTGTTTCCGCCACTGGCGGCGCTCACCTTTGCAGCATCCAGTATTATCTGCGCTTTTGGCTTGGCATCTGCCGCACCTCGCTCGCCGTATCGGCACTTAGAATTATGCGGTATTGCCCTATAAAATTTCTTCCAGCTATATTCCCGCTTTCATCCAGAACGGGAACCAGATGAAACTCATCGTGCCGGTATTTCAGATAGTCGATGGCACTCCCATAATTGGCATGCGTCGCAGACGACTTTCAAATTCGATACGGTGTAAATTATGTGCCGAAGGCTGTCCCGTCTTTTATGCGGGGCAGCCTATTTTATTACAGATTCCGCATGGCAAACCACGAGAAGGAAGCTTTGCTATCGCTTATCGCTCCATTTGCGCTGGCGTACATGCCTACCGTGCATCCGGTGAAGCCTCCCGCAGACTCTGTGCTGTAGGGACGTAGGTCGATAGCATCGGCCAGGCAGGCAGTGCTGCCGCCCACCACATAATACACAGCCATATGCAACCTGTGGGCAATCAGCCGCAGAATCAGCGGCCCGTCGGGGATGGACTGCTCGGCCAAAATTTTATCTTTGTCGTTTTCACGGGCCGTCAAGCGCAATGCAAAGCCATCGTCTGTAAGCACTTTTTCTGTGCGCAGATGGGAAAAACTACTCTGCACATAGGCAAGGCCCGCAGTCTCAAATTGTGTGCGTGGCGTGAAGTCCAACTGCGTCTCTGCCTGCCAGTCCACTCCACAGACGCGCAACGCCGCGTAGGCGGGCGTGTGCAGGTCATGTAGGGCAGCAGGCAAAAGCGGCAGCAGAAGGCGTCCGTCGGCCTGCCACGGCACAGGCCCGCGCAGCGTTAGAAACTCCGGCGGCAACTCCGGCGTAGGGAAGGTGTATACCAAGGGCATCTCTGCAGTGCGTTCTTCCGGCAGGGACACCGGGAACGTTTCCTCCAACTTTCCGATGCCCGGATTCACAACAGGCCAGCCGTTTTGCCACTCCACGCGGGCTAAGAATGTTTCGCGGCCCATAAGGGTATGACCGCCACAGGGGCGCATTCCCAGCATAACCATATACCAGTTTCCCTCCGCATCGGGGACAAGGTCACCATGTCCAACACAGGTCACGGGGTACTGTGAGCCCAAGTGGCGGTGGGTCAGAATAGGATTGTTCGGATTGCCGGCATACGGGCCAAAAACGTGTTTGCTGCGTGCTACCGATACACTGTGGTTCGGCCCGGTGCCGCCCTCAGCGATCATCAAGTAATACATCCCGTCCTTTTTATAGAGGTGTGGACCTTCGGGCCAGATGACATCCCGCAGCGCACCTTTCCACAAAGCATGGCTCTCCCCCGTCAGCCGCATCGTGGTCAAGTCCAATTCCTGCGCCCAAATTTCCCAATCGCCTCCGTATTGCTCGCCTGCGGGATTAGGGCGGTTTCCCACATAATAGCAGCGGCCATCGTCGTCAAACAGCAGGCTTGGGTCGATACCTTGGGCGACGTCGCCCAGCCAATACGGCTCCGACCACGGGCCTGCGGGGTCTTGGGCGGTCACGATGAAGTTTCCACCACCAGAAATATTCGTTGTTATGAGATAAAATGTGCCGTCATGGTAGCGGAGTGTCGGCGCATAGATGCCACGGGAGTGGCGGCAGCCGTCCAACGGCAGCTGCGAGGGGCGCGTCAGCACATTACCGATCTGGCGCCAGTGTGCCAGGTCGCGGCTGTGGAAAATCGGCACGCCGGGGAAATAGGCGAACGTCGAGTTCACCAGATAAAAATCGCGCCCCACCGCGCAGATTGATGGATCTGGATAGAATCCGGGTAGGATAGGATTGTGTACAATCGTCATACCAAATTTTCCTCTTTCTCTTTATAGTCCCACCACGTGCCGCACACGCCTTCCAGCACGCTGCCGCAAGCCCAGGGCATCAGCGCAAACCATGTGCTGGCAAGACTGCCGTCGGGGTAGGTCTGCACCAGCAGGCCCTCGCAGTGGCAGAACCGCTCGGACATCCAGCCCGCGCGGCCGTAGTCGTACTCGCGGTCAAAGGTGTTGAAGGTCTGCAGCGACCAGCCCACCGTATCCTTTAAACGGGATTCAATATAGGCATCGGGGCGGTGGCGCAGATAGTAGAACATCTCGTCGGCAACTGTGCAGGACATGGGGTGAATGTGCGGGTTGGCCACCGAAGTGATGCTGCCGCCGCAGCTCGACCAGCCGAGGCGGGACAGCGGCGGGACCTGTACAGGCACATTGTAGCAGAATTTAAAGCTGTACTCATAGCACAGTGCGTCCCGCAGGTGGTTGAGGTAGACGGCCTTGCCCGTCAACTCGTGCAGCAGCCGCGCGACGCGGATGTAGGCCAGCACACCCTCGCTGTCCACGGCTTTGCTGGTATCCGGCGGGCCGCCGTAACACTCAGCACGACGGATAAAGGCGTCGTAGTAGTGTACCTCGCTGCGCTCCATGGCGGGCAGGTCGGCGGTATCGCCCGTCAGCTGCATCAGCGCAGCCTCAGCGGCCAAGCACCAGGCGCTGCCCAGGGAATCGTATTCCAACCCTGCGCCCGTTTGCTCCGACAGAGTAAACGGGTACTCGCCGTCGCCGTTGCGTGCCGCCGCCAGCCGTGGCACCACGCCCTGCACAAAGGCGAGCCAGTCGGGGTGGTCGAAGCCGCGGGCGGCTTCGAGCCGATAGGCCTTTAGGATATAATAAAGCGTCTGTCCGACCAGATAGCCGGAATGCCCGCCCGTGTACATGCCATCGAACCACCAGCCCCGACAGCTCCAGCCGTTTTCGGCGTCCCAGGTCTCGTTGGGCAGGCCGCAGCGCGGG
>ERZ791821.1588-NODE-1588-length-11064-cov-23.671905_pt1 | contig 11064 bp, 7 predicted proteins | sample MGYA00510300_ERZ791821 | MGnify/ENA primary metagenome ERZ791821 (study PRJEB30046, sample SAMN00792034) | human gut metagenome | study: EMG produced TPA metagenomics assembly of the A metagenome-wide association study of gut microbiota in type 2...
TCGCTACCTCCACCTTGGCAAGGTGGCGCTCTACCAGATGAGCTACGGCCGCATGGCGGAGAGTTTGGTTTTGTCGCGCTCTCTCCGGGCGACGAATGCTATTATATGGCATTCGATGTAAAAAGTCAAGCTTTTTTCGCCTATTTTTTTCAAAAAGTCATACGTTTACTGCTTTTCTACGGTGTCCGGCCAGTTTTTCAGCAGGTCATTCAGGTCTACTTTGTACTGTTTGCCGCAAAACTGGCAGTTGACCTCGGCAATGGGGTCTTCATCGCGCAGTTTTTCCACCTCTTTTTTGCCAAGGCTGCGGATGGTGCGCTCCACGCGGTCCAGGCTGCAATCACAGCAATAGTCAATGCGGGTGGAATCCAGCAGTTCGGGGTTAAAGCCGTCCAGCGCCATATTCAGGATATCGGGAATACTTTTACCCTGCTGCAGCAGGTTGGTAACGCCGGGCATTGCGCCGATATTCTTTTCCAGGCGGGTGATCTCATCCTCGGTTGCGCCGGGCATGAGCTGCACGATAAAACCGCCCGCGCACTGCACCGTCAGATCCGGGTTGACCAGAACGCCCAGCGCGCAGACCGTTGGTGTCTGCTCACTGATGGCAAAATAGTTGGTGATATCCTCGGCAATCTCACCGGAAACCAGCGGCACCTGGCCGATATAGGGTTCCCGCATACCAAGGTCGCGGATCACATCCAGCGTGCCATCCTTACCCACGGCAGCGCCGACGTTCAGGTGGCCGTCCGCGCGCGGGGGCAGCTCCACGATGGAGTTTTCGACATAGCCTTTTACATCGCCCGCGCCGTTGGAAACGGCCAGAATACGGCCCGCCGGGCCGCCGCCCTTGATCTGTACGGTGACAGAATCAGAATCCGATTTGAGCATCTGGCCCATCATGGCAACACCGGTCAGCAGGCGGCCCAGGGCTGCGGTGGTAACGGCGCTGGTTTTGTGCAGCTGCTCCATTCGGCGCACAACGGCGGTGGAATCAATGCCATAGAACAGGATGCCGCCGTTTTCCGAAATGCCGCGCAGCAGGTTGCTGCTGTTTTCATTTTTTGTTTCACACATAGAATCAATGACCTCCCGAAGCAGGGGTGCGGCGGTTAGGCCGGGGTGCCGTCTGCTTCCTGTGTATACTGCTTGACTGCCGTGATGATCCAGCGCTGGCTGTCCGGCCGGACAGGGCCAAAGCTTTCGCCATCGGCAATTTTGACCGGGTCAAAGCCGTATCTGGTTAGCAGCGCTTTGACGGTATCAAGCGGGTAGCTGTATTCCGAGAAAGATTCATGGAAGTCTTCCCCGGTATCTTTATAGTGGATATCAATGCTGAGGTCCACGCGACCTGTCTGTGGGTCATAGCGGTTGCTCCAGCGGCAGGCGGCGTCATCCTCATCAAAATCAAAAGTCTGGCCGGAAAGCACTTTTTCATGCTTATAGGGTGTGTTCAGGTCAAACACAAAAACGCCGTCTTTTTCCATAAAGAACGCGGCTTTTGCGATGGCCTTTTCAAAGTTTTCCAGCGGACCGATGTGGTTATAGGTATCGAAAGTGGAAACCGCGGCGCGGATGGTCCCGTACAGGTCCAGCTGCAAAAGGTCCTGGCACAGCAGCATGGGGTTGGTCAGCGGCAGGCCAAGGGCATCGGCTTTGTCCCGCAGGACGCTGAGCATTTCTTCCGAAACGTCAATGCCGATCATATCGTACCCAGCCTGGGCCAGCATCAGGGTCAGCTCGCCGGTGCCGCAGCCGAAATCCGCCACAATGCCATCCTGGATGCCGTGGGCTTTCAGCTCCCCGGTCACATAGGCGAACAGCGCATCATAATCGGCTGCGCCGTTGAACTCGTCATAAAAATAGGCAAATTCCTGATACGCCATGGTTTAGGCCTCCGGTGCCAGACAGGCATCCAGATACTGGCGCAGTTCTTCGACCCCAGTCCCCTTTTCGGCGCTGGTCAAAAACACCTGCTTGCAGCCATAGGGGGCGCAGGTGACGCGGAACTCTTCCAGCTGGGCGGTCATCTCAGATTTTTTGAGCTTATCCGCCTTGGTCAGCGCCACAACAAAGGGAATCCGGTGGAAGTGCAGGTATTCCATCATCTGCACATCGTCCGCGCTGGGGGCATGGCGGCTGTCCAGCAGCTGCACCAGCACATTCAGCGCGCGGTCCGCTTCAAAATAGCTGTTGATCAGCTCGTCCCAGCGCTCACGGTCCGCATTGGACACCTTGGCGTAACCATAGCCGGGCAGGTCCACAAAATAGGCGGTATCCACACGGTAAAAGTTGATGGTTGCCGTTTTGCCCGGCGTTGCGCTGACGCGCGCCAGATTTTTGCGGTTGCACAGCCTGTTGATCAAGCTGGATTTGCCCACGTTGGAACGGCCGGAAAAGACAAATTCCGGGCGGTCGCTTTCCGGCAGCTGGCTGGAAAGGCCATAGGATGCCTGAAATTCACTGCGATTATAATTCATAAATACAACTCCCTTTTCCGGCTTTTCCGCGTTGGTCACATCACGGCAGCAGGTTCCTTGGCGGTGCTCTGCTCGGTTGCGATCAGCTGGGTAGCCTGCGGCATGGTGCGTTTGTGGGCAGCGGATGCTGCGGGCAGGATGAGTGCATGTTTGAGCACCTGAGAAAGGTCACTGACGGGGATGAACTTGACGGCCTTTTTGACCTCCTCATCCACCTCGTACAGGTCGGGCTTGTTGGCTTCAGGGATGAGCACGGTGGAAATGCCCTCGCGGAAGGCTGCCATGCTTTTTTCTTTCAGGCCGCCGATGGGCAGAACATTGCCGTGCAGGGTGATTTCACCCGTCATGGCAAGGTCGTGGCGAACCGGAATCTCGGACAACGCAGAAATCAGCGCGGTGGTCAGGGTGACACCGGCGGAGGGGCCATCCTTGGGTACAGCGCCTTCGGGGGCATGGATATGGATATCGGTGTTCTTGAACTTATCCGGCGCAATGTGGTAGGTTTCGGCATGTACGCGGGCATAGGTCAATGCCAGGTGAGCGCTCTCTTTCATTACATCACCCAGGCTGCCGGTGATCTCCACCTTGCCGGATCCGTTGGGGATGATGGAAACTTCGATGGGAAGCATCTCTCCACCCACGCTGGTCCAGGCCAGGCCGTTGGCAATGCCAACAGCATCGGTGCGGGAAATAAAGGTCGGCTTGACCTTTTCGGGACCGAGCATTGCTTTGACCATGGCAGGGGTAACATTGATCTTATCTTTCTCCCCTGCGGCGATCTTTTGAGCGCACTTGCGCAGCACGGCGGTGATGGTGCGCTCCAGAGTACGCACGCCGGCTTCGCGGGTGTAGCCGTCAATGATCTCATACAGCGCCGCCGGGGCCATGGTAACGCGGGATTCCAAGCCGTTATTTTTGAGCTGTTTGGGCAGCAGATGGCGGCGGGCGATGTTGAACTTTTCCACGCGGGTATAGCTGGGCAGTTCAATCACATCCATACGGTCATACAGCGGGCCGGGAATGTGGGAAGCATCGTTGGCGGTGGTGATGAACAGCACGTTGCTGAGGTCAAACGGAATATCAAGATAGTTATCCTTAAAAGTCTTGTTCTGTTCAGGGTCCAGCACTTCCAGCAGGGCACTGGAAGGATCGCCGCGGTAGTCCCCCGCCAGCTTGTCGATCTCGTCCAGCAGGATGACCGGGTTGGAGGACTTGGCGGTATTGATGGCGCTGATGATGCGGCCGGGCATTGCGCCGATGTATGTACGGCGGTGGCCGCGGATCTCGGCTTCGTCATGCACGCCGCCAAGGCTCATGCGGGCAAAGTTGCGGCCCATGCAGGCGGCAACGGAGCGCGCAATGGAGGTTTTGCCGACACCCGGAGGGCCGACCAGGCAGACGATTTGACCCTTGACTTTGGTGTTGAGCTGGCGGACGGCCAGAATTTCCAGAATACGCTCCTTGACCTTTTCCAGACCATAGTGGTCATGGTCCAGCACCTTGCGGGCGTGGGCCTGGTTCAGATCGTCCTTGGTAAAGGTGTGCCAGGGCAGGCCGATGACGGTATCCAGGTAGCTGCGGATCACGCTGATCTCAGCCTGGTTGCCGGCCATTTTGCCAAGGCGCTCGCATTCTTTCAGCAGCTTTTCCTCGCTGGCGGCATCCAGGTGCAGGTCCTGAATCTTCTGGGCATACTTTTCCGCTTCGGCACGGGTATCCTCGGCATCGCCCAGTTCTTCGCTGATGATGTGCATCTGCTCCCGCAGGTAGTAATCGCGCTGGTTTTTATCCATCTGGACGTTCACTTTATCGTCCAGTTCTTTCTCAATGGCCAGCACTTCACATTCCTGGCGCATCACAAGCAGGAGCTTTTCCAACCGGCTGGGGATGGAATTTTCCTGCAGAATGGTCTGCTTGTCCTCATATTTCAGCAGCAGGTTGGCCGGCATGTATTCGCTCAGGTAGAGCGGATTATCCGAGGAGACGATGTTATACACCACATCCTTGGAGATTTGCGGGCTGTAGGAGAGATACTCCTCAAAGCACTCTTTCAGGCTGCGAACCAACGCCTCGGTCTGGGTGCGCTTATCTGGTGCCACACCGCGCACGGGAGCAGGGCGGACATCAGCCTGCAGGTATTTGCCACTGGCATCCAAGTCCAGCAATTTAGCACGGGATTTTCCCTCTACCAGTACCTTGACCAGATCTTCGGATACACGCAGCACCTGCTTAATTTCCGAAATGACGCCATAGGCATACAGATCCTGGGCCGTGGGCTCCTCGGTCTCCATATCCTTTTGTGCAATCAGAAAAATATTGCTGTTGGCGTGCATGGCAGCCTCGATGGCGGCAATGGACTTCTGGCGGCCCACCTCAAAGTGAACCACATTATTGGGGAACACCACCAGCCCGCGCAGTGCAACCACCGGCAGGTGCATGGCGTTATAGGCCACACGAACCCTTACTTTTGCTTCTGACATATCTTTCCCTCCCCGGGCCAGCTGGCCGCGGATTTTATTTCAAGTACGGCAATCAGCGCTTTGTTCTGGCGCGTTTGCCATGGTTTTATTTTGCTTTTGCCTGCATCGGGCATTCGTGCAGCCCACGGATGACCGCGCTGCCGCAGGCAGGCCGCGGCAGCAGCACATTCAACGCAGATGGCAGAACTTCCGCTTTCAACTCCATCACCGGGGCACACTCGCCATCAATTGTGGCAATGATGGGGCGGTTGTCCAGCACCTGCATTTCCACGCTGCGGGCACGGTAAAAGGTCATAAAGCTGCGGAACTCCGGCACGATGGTATCGGCATCCTGCATGTGCCGCCCGGCTTTGTATTTGGCCAAAATTCCCGCAACCTGAATGCGGGAGATGGGTTTGACCAGCACAATATCGAGCAGGCCGTCATCCATGGCTGCATAGGGCGCAGCCTGATAACCGCCGCCGTAATAGCCGCCATTACAGATGGCCGCCATCATATAAGTACCGATATACTCTTTGCCGTCGATCGCAACGCGCAGCTTGTGGCCGAAGCGGCTGAGCATAGCCTGTAGAATCGAGAGCGTATAGGCTGCTGTTCCCCCGCATCCCGGCAGCCGCCGGAATTTTGGGATGCCATATGCCACCTGAGCGTCCAGCCCGGCGGCGCAGATATCGATTCCGATACCAAGGGATGTTTGCAGCAGGTCCACCCGGCAGGGCTGTGCCTGCAGCTGGGCGGCAAAATCTAAAAAAGGCGCTTGGCCCGCCGCGCCGAAGTTGCGCACATAGTCGTTCCCGCTGCCGCAGGGCACACAGCCGACCGCTACATTCGCGCTGCCTGCCGCGCCCTGAACCAGCTCGTTCAGCGTTCCATCTCCACCGCAGGCATACAGCGCCGCCGGGGTACCGGATGCCGCATACCGGTGAGCTGCTTCGCGGGCCTGACCGGCATACTGTGTGACAACAATTTGAGGCTGGGGCAGCTGGAGCTGGCAGGCCGCCGCCTGGATCCGGGGCACAAGCTCTGCGCTTGCATCCCGTTTTCCTGCAACGGGGTTGATGAAAAATACCTGTTCCACCGCGATGCTCCTTCTGCCCAATAGGAACCGCTTTGCCCTTCACGGGGGTAGCAGCTCTTATTTCTGGCTCCAAAAATACAGAATATATTGTATCTGGTTTGGCTGTAAATAGCAAGTGCTTACTACAAGATGTTACAATTTGTGCGGATAAAATTCACAAGATGTTCGATTTTGTCCGATTTGTCCGCTCCATTTTTGCCTGCTGTTATTCGCGCGGGCGGGCCAGGGCATCGCGGCGGAACGCCTGCATTGCGGCTTCGTCCTCAAAGCTGGCAATGTACAGCTGGTCCCCCATTTCGCGGGCCAGAACTTCCGGCAGGCGCGGAGCCGCGTTCAGGCAGGAGCGGTACTTTTTCAGCAGCTCCTCATGCGGCATGCGGTAGCGCAGTTCATCGTGGCGGCCCGCACAGCAGCAGTAGCGGTGGTAACGCGCCAGCGGATGGTGCGCAGCGCCGAATGCCACCATATCGGCCCAAATCTGGTACAGGTCCAGCCCGCCGGCATAGTTGAGCATATCCACCGTATAGCCGCCAGCCGGGCGCATGTTGACTTCCAGCCCCAGGATATCCCCCGCATTGCCCAGACTGGGCTTGGCGGTTTTCAGGCGGAAAAATTCCAGGTGGAAAAAGCGGCTTTTGGCCCCAAAGGCTTTCAGGGCGGCTTCGCCCATTTTGCGCAGTTCGGGGCTGATTTCCGGTGCAACATAGTACCACATCGGCTTTTTGCCATGGGCAATCTCCATAATGCTGTCCGGCGTAACATGGCTGGCGGCATAGATCGGCTCGGCATTGGCATCGGCCACGCCGTCAAAGGTCACGATCTCACCATCCACAAATTCTTCCAGGATATAGTTGGCCACATTGGGGCCCTCCTGCTGGAAAAATTTGTTCAACTCGGTTTTATTCTTGAACTTATGGGTGCCGTTTGCCCCCACGCCGTTATCTGGCTTGGCAATAACGGGCCAGCCGACAGTTTTGGCGAAAGCCTGGGCCTCCGTTACATCTGCCGTCACACACCAGCGGGCGGTGGGGATACCGGCTTTCTGGTAGTAGGTTTTCATCACGGATTTGCGCTTAAACTTTTCGATCTCAGCGGATTTAATGCCGGTGGTGATATTAAAATCTGTCCGCAGGCGGGCATCCTGTTCCAGCCAATATTCATTGTTGCTTTCTACCCAGTCGATCTTGCCATACTTGAAAGTGAAAAAGCCCATGGCGCGCAGCATTTCATCATAGTTTTCCATGTTGTCCACACGGTAATACTCGGTCAGTGCGCTTTTGAGCAGGGCGGGCAGCGTTTCGTAAGGGGCATCGCCAATGCCAAGCACATTTACGCCATTGGCACGCAGGCGGTCACAAAAATTCCAGTAATTTTCCGGGAAATGCGGTGAAATAAAAACAAAATTCATTTTTCCTGTACCCCTTTTCCGGCCGCCGCAACGGCATGAAACTTTATTATTTTGTATAATTTTACATTATATCCACTGTTGCGGCGGGATGCAAGGTGTTTTTCGCCCACGGTGGGTTGCTGCCATGCCCGGCATGGGGCAGATATGGCATGGTTTACGTTGATATTTTACTGCGTGTATATTATAATAAAGTTGTTTTATTGTTTGATATTTAGGGCAACACCGCACAATTCCCGCCTGACGGCTTAAGCGCCGCTCCGGCGGCTGCGGCACGGCATCTGCGTTGCCAAAATGCTCGATAATGTCGGGTTGCGGTACCCGCATCGTGCTTCGGGGGCAAAAGCCCCTCGCACTCTGCGACCGCTGCCCCTGCTTCGGTTCGCTGTTTCCGCCACTGGCGGCGCTCACCTTTGCAGCATCCAGTATTATCTGCGCTTTTGGCTTAGCATCTGCCGCACCTCGCTCGCCGTATCGGCACTTAGAATTATGCGGTATTGCCTTAGCTTATATCAGCTTTCAAATTTTATTTCTTTGCCCCAAAGGATGTGTTACTACTGGCAAAAAATTCAACTTTACCAAAACTTACCCGCAATGGGCGGTTGTTCCTCGGTGGTGCCCTGCTGGGGGTACTGGTGTTTGTGCTGGTGTTCGGGGTCAGCACACTGGATGTAACCAACGATGCCTTTTGCCGCGGCGGGTATATTGAAAAGGACATCCAGCAGCATTATGCCGGGTGGCTGTTTTACCGCCAAAGCTCCGCTGGCTGGCCGCTTTGCATTGCCCGCGGCATCAACTACCCGGATGGGCTGAGCGTTGCTTATACCGACTCTATCCCGCTGGTGGCTGCCCTGTTAAAGCCGGTTGCCAACCTTGTGGGCAGAACGTTCCAGTATATGGGGTGGTTCACGCTGGTCTGCTTTGCGTTGCAGGGCGGGTTTGGCGCGCTGCTGGCAGGGCTGTTCCTGCCGGGGTGCGCGGCACCGCTTGCGGCGGACCTGCTGTTTGTTACCAGTCCGGTTTTGTTTGAGCGTGTGTTCCGGCATACCTCGCTGGGGGCACAGTTTTTTGTGCTGGCTGCGCTCTATTTTTATTTTGCTGCACGGCGCAAAGGGCAGTATGCCTCCCGCGGGCTGTTTGTGCTGAACGTGCTGGCAGTAGGCATCCACCCCTACTTTCTGCCGATGACCTATGCCATCACGCTGGCGCTGCTGCTGGAATATGCACTGCACAACCGCCAGCTTGCGGGGCCCGGCCTGTACCTTGCTGCCAACTTTAGCGGCACGGCACTGCTGGGCTGGGCACTGGGGCTGCTGTACGGCAGTGCTTCCAGCGGCGGGCAGGCATTGTACGGCTATTTCTGCATGAACCTGAATGCACTGTGGAACCCCGTGGGGGTAAACGGCGTGCTGTACAGTCGGGTGCTGCCCGCACAGAACCAGGTTTACGGCAATTATGATGCCTTTGCCTACCTGGGGCTGGGCGTGCTGATTGCCCTGCCCATTGCGGTGGTTTTGCTGCGGCGGCAACTGGGCGGCATGCTGCGCCGCCACTGGGCATTGGCCTGCTGCTGCGCGGTTTTAACGGTGTTTGCCATCAGCAATGTAATTACCGCAAACGGCGCAACGCTTGCCACGCTGCCGCTGCCCGCTTCGCTGATCAAACTTTTTTCCATCTTCCGTTCCAGTGGGCGGCTGTTCTGGCCAATCTATTACCTGCTGATGCTGCTAACCCTTGTGGGCCTTGCCCGGCTGAAAGGCCGCTGGCTGCTGGCGGGTGCTGCCCTGCTGGCTGTGGTACAGGTTTGGGATGTAAGCCCCGGCATGGTGCAGCGCAGTGCGGCAATGCTGCAGGCCATGCAGACCGATGCGTTCCCCACCGAGATGGAGAGCGATTTCTGGCAGGCAGCGCAGCAGTATACGGCGGTTGTCTCAATGGATGAAATTCAAGATGACGCGTTGCATCTAGCCCTGTTTGCCGCGGACAACGGCATGACGACCAACGACCCGTTTGCCGCCCGCTATGATGAAACGGCACTGGCTGCCCAGCGTGAAACGCTGCTGGCGGAACTTGCCGACGGAACCGTGCGGGAGGATACGTTGTACCTGTTTGCCGAGGAAGGTGCCTTTTTGCAGGCCGTGGAACCGGTGAAGGACAATGCCTGGTGCGGCAGGGTAACGAGTACGGACGGCACATGCAGCTGGTATGTGATTGCGCCGGGGCTGCAGGGGCAGAACTTTGATGCGCTGTGCACCCCCTATGACGAAAATTATCCCCTGCGCCTTGCGGATTACACTGACGCCCTGTGGAACCGCGGTGTGCTGGACGAAACGAAACAGACGGTATGCTTTGCAGATTCCCCCTTTGTGCGCCGCAAGCTGGAACATGCCAGTGTGCTGTGCGCCGATGGGAAAGAATACACAATTAGAACGATTGACGACCACGATGCAGGCTGGCTGATGGTGACACTGGATATCCCGGACGCGACCGTTTTGTGGGATAAAGAATTGGAGAGTAAATAATGCAGGAACTACATGTAAAAAGCCTTTTGCCCGTGCGGCTGGACAAATACCTGATGGAGCAGTTCCCTGCCCTGGGGCTGGGGCGGCTGAACAAGGCGCTGCGGGAAAACAAAATTAAGCTGAACGGCAAAAAGCAGCCCCTTGCCACCCGTGTGCAGAACGGCGATGTGATCCGCGTTTACCTGCTGGACGACCAGCTTGGACTGACCTCCCAGGAGGGGCCGGAGTTTTTGCAGGCACGCGCCCCGGCGGAATTTATTTATGAAAACGATGATTTGATCGTGGCCAACAAGCCCGCGGGTATCCCGGTGGATGGCGACGAAGCTGACACCCTGCTGAACCGCGTACTGCGCCGCCTGTATGAGGAAAAGCGATGGGACGCCGCCCATGAGCCGCGCCTGTGCCACCGGCTGGACACCGGCACCAGCGGCCTTGTGCTGCTGGCAAAGACCGCGGCGGCGGAAGAATTTTTGGTAAACGCCATCAAAGAGCGGCTGATTCGCAAAACTTACCTGTGCGTAACCTTTGGCCGTCCGGTACCACCCGCTGCCACGCTGCACAGCTTTTTAACGAAAGATTCTGTGCATGGCATTGTGCGTATTCTGGACGAGCCGAAATCCGGTGCAAAAGAGATCATTACCGCATATGATACCATTGCCGTCAGCGGACGTTTGGCGCTATTGCGGGTGGAGCTGGTAACGGGCCGCACCCACCAGATCCGCGCTCATCTGGCCAGCATTGGCTGCCCGATTTTGGGCGATTCCAAGTATGGCAACAATGCCGCCAACCGGGAGCTGAAACTGAAATATCAGGCTCTGTGCGCCTGGGAGCTGGCGTTCCCCAAAAAGATCAGCGACCCACAGTTTGCCGCTTTGGCTGGCAAGGTGTTCCGCGCACCCAAGCCATGGTATTACCAGCAGGTACTGGATGGAACGCTGAAATAAGCGTTATGCGCCAGGGGATTGATTTTTCGCATCCTGCATGCTTTTACTGCTTTATGATTGCTGCCTTGCAAATTTAATCACAAGCTCTAACCACATTTTCCTATGGCAATACCGCATAATTCTAAGTGCCGATACGGCGAGCGAGGTGCGGCAGA
>ERZ791821.1602-NODE-1602-length-10965-cov-5.948488_pt1 | contig 10965 bp, 17 predicted proteins | sample MGYA00510300_ERZ791821 | MGnify/ENA primary metagenome ERZ791821 (study PRJEB30046, sample SAMN00792034) | human gut metagenome | study: EMG produced TPA metagenomics assembly of the A metagenome-wide association study of gut microbiota in type 2...
GTCGCAGCCGGACAAAACCTGCTATCATGCGATTACTTGACACGATGTTGCGCTTGCGGGCGCGAACGGGCCTGTCTCGTTAAGTGTGTAACTGGCGTTTTCATTGTTGTGTTCCCTCGCTTGGCCAGCGGTCGGCGAAGGTGATGGCAAAGGCGTTGAGCGCGGGCTTCCAGCGCGCGCTCCATCGTATCCGTCCCTTGCCGGTGGGGTCCAGCGAGCGGACGGTCAGGTACATGCACTTGAGCGCGGCCTGCTCGTCGGGGAAGTGGCCGCGGGCGCGGATGGAGCGCTTGAATCTCGCGTTGAGCGATTCGATGGCGTTGGTCGTGCAGATCACGCGCCGGATCTCCACGTCATAGTCCAGGAACGGTATGAACCGTTCCCACGCGTCCATCCACAGCCTGCGGATCGCGGGATATCTCGCCTCCCACTTGTCCAGCATCGCGTCGCGGGCCGCCGCCGCGGTGTAGATGGGTTTGACATCGCGTTTGATGGCGTCCCAGTCCTTCTTCGACGCGTGGCGGAACGTGTTGCGCAGCAGATGCACCACGCAGGTCTGCACGATGGCCAGAGGCCATACCGCGCCCACCGCGTCGGGCAGGCCTTTGAGCCCGTCGCAGATCAGGAAGAACACATCGTCCACGCCCCGGTTCTTCAGCTCGGTGAGCACCGACAGCCAATAGCGTGCGCCCTCCGCGGCGGGCGACGCCCAGATGCCCAGCACGTCGCGGCCGCCCTCCAGATCCACGCCAACGGCCACGTAGAACGCGCGGTTGGCGACCTGCCCGTCGCGCACCTTGACGACGGTCGCGTCGATGAACACGGCCGCGTACACACGATCCAGGGGACGCGAGCACCATTCGTCCTTCTCGGCCACGACCCGCTCGGTGATGCGACTGACGGTCTCCCTGGACACGTCCGCCCCGTAGATCTCCTGGAAGTGGGCGCTGATCTCGCCGGTGGTCAGGCCCCTGGCATACAGGGACAGCACCACCTCGTCCACCCCGGGCAGCCGCCGCTGCCGTTTCCTGACGACGACCGGCTCGAACGAGCCATCGCGGTCTCGCGGCACCTCGATCCCGACCGGACCTACCGAATCGGTGACCACGGTCTTGGCGGTGGTGCCGTTGCGCGTGTTCGCGGCCCTGCCGTCCTTGGATTTCTTGTGCTTGGCGCGGCCCAGGTGCTCGGTCATCTCCTCGTCCAGGGCCGTCTCCAGCACGCTTTTGGTGAACTGTTTGAGCAGTCCGTCGGGCCCTGTCAGGTCCAGTCCTTTTTCCTTGGCCATGCGCACGAATGTGAGCGCCGCCTCCCGCTCGGCGTTGCGTTTTTCCGCGTCCGGCTTCTTCGTCGGTGTCATGTTTCCCCTTGTCCCAGCAGACATCGTCCACCAGCCTTTCCGACCGGCCACACGACCGGCCAGTTAAGGCCAGTTACACACTTCGAGAGACAGTCCCGCGCGAAGGATTGAATTGGACTAACGGGTTTTATGTAGGGATGCCGAGGAGGACAACCATGAATCAGGGGAGGGCTCGACTGGAACGAATTCGGTGATGGAGGGCTTTGCGAAATCCCCGGTCAATCGATTTGCTGACTGGTTGGGATGGGGATTCGTCTTCCTCGGAGCGGGTATAGGAGCGTTTCTGGGTGTCGTCGCGTACGTTCAACACTGGATTAGCTGACGGCTTCGAATAGTTCTCCGACCGCTTCTCGGATTTGCCGGGTGGCATGAGGTTTTCGACCGCTCACGTAGTGGCGGCGACCTCACGCTAATCAGTAATACACACTTTGATCTAGCAGACCCTACGGCTAAGGCTAGGAGGCCGACGATGGGAAACCGCGTATGGAAAGGTGAACCTTCCGCCGGTGGCCGGGCCGGAACGATCATCGCTTTGGGCATCGCGGCGTTGGTAGTGGCGGGAGTATGGTTCGGATGGACTCGATACTAGGGCTATAGTCCGGTTTCGAATCTGTCGCAGACGTTCTCGATCTCATTTTCCGAGGATGCGCGGGCAATCGTCAGCAAGGACGAGGAAAGCTTTCATGGGGACGGATACCGGTACGTGAAGGTCGCCGCTGACCCAGAACAAGTCGACGGCACCATTCTGGACGGCAGGGATTACTCCAGTGGCCAACTGCCCCAGGAGAACATCCGCATAATCAAGGAAGCGGATGCGACCCTGCGATTGAACCTGGGAACACAGCTCGATGCGCTCTACGACCGGCCTCATAAGGAGATAACCAACGAGGGCGGCACGCTGATCATCATCCATGATGCCGATTCCTCGGAATGGCATTTCTTCGAATGCCTCGTCTGAAAGCTGAGCACTCCCGAAACATATGCGATTGTCCTGAAGAAGAGCCCAGACCAACCAGGCCCCGATTATCCAGATAAAAAGAAACCCCCAGTGCATCACGGCTGAGTCGAAGACCGTCCGGAGAGGCCCTTTGGGGGAATTCTTGATATATCATAATGAGCCATGAGCCGACAGTCAAATTCAACAACTGATTTCCTCTCACGGACTCCAAGGAAAGGAAGTCCGCGGGAGAAGGCGCTGCGCGCGTGCATTACCGATGAACGGCTTGCCACCTACAATTATGAGGCTCAAAGACGTTCATGCCCAGCGCTAGAGCTGTACCTGTGGGATCACGACATGGCCAGCGCCTGTATGGGCGACATCGCCATCCTCGAGGTCGCTCTGCGCAACCGCATGGACCGGCAACTCTCCCTCCTCGCTCTGGAGCAGAATGGCACTGAAGACTGGTATATGGCAGGGCTACAATTCGATGACCGAACCCAGTACCAGATTCGTGAAGCGTGGAACCATCTCACCCCGCACCAGCGAAAAAATCATACGCATGGCCATCTCATAGCGTCATTGACATTCGGATTTTGGCGCAATCTCTTGGAAGACGGCGGAACAATCCACACGAAGTGGCCAGACCAGCGCCGTGCAGATTATGAGAACGATTTATGGCGCAAAGGACTCGATAAGACATTCTCCAATGGGCGCCAGTATGCCCGTGCAGTGGAAGAACGCTGGACGAGAAAGTACGCGCTGGATATCGTAAAAACAGTGCATGCCCTGCGTAATCGGGTCGCTCACCATGAGCCGCTTGTCAACGGCATACCTCTGCCGGGTGAGAATCGACGGATTGCATTGGAGAATGCGACGCAGGCGTGCTTCGCTCTGGCGATGATCCTGGACCGAGACCTACACGCATGGTTGATGGATAACAGCAAGATGAAACTTGTGCTCGAACACGAGCTGAAGCCTAATGAATAGGTAGTGAGTATCGTTTTCGCCGATCATCTCTTCAGTGGGAATGGCAATGAGCTGCAGCGACACCAACAGATTCCTTAGGATCCGACACCGGCACGTCCGGCCTGGTATGCGGGTTATGGCAATGCTCGATCGCCACCGCGGGCGAACCCGTGCCCCACATGACATGGAAGTCCTTGGATACGGCCGAGATCATCGCGCACATCGCATCCAGGGCGAACGGATCATTGTCCAATACGGGCGATACGGATCGACCGCGCCGCAGCCCCGGTCATGTCATCATGTCCCATGCCGCTCATCGTGGCCACGGTCGCAGCCGGACAAAACCTGCTATCATGCGATTACTTGACACGATGTTGCGCTTTTGGCCATGCGCAGGTTGAATGGGATTGCGCCACGAAAGGATATGCCATGAACGATCTGCTGATTATCGACATGCTGCCCACGTACGGGCTGCTGTTCTACCTGCTGATCTCGGTATTCGTCTTCGTGGGATGCCGTGGTCTGCGCCGGAGGACCTCGGATCGTGGCCTGCTGCGTTTTGCCGTAGGCGCGTTCTTGGTTGTTTCCGCGCTCGGCGCCGTGTTCGCTGCGCTGGTGTATATCATGGCAGCGCCTTTGGCGCAGCCGGATATGGTCGACTTCTACCGCATGTACCGGCCAGGAGCTCTGATCTTCCTGCTGGGATTGTTCATCATACAATTTGTCTTCGGCGTCGCTGCCGTGTATCGGGGAAAGTAACCTGGTATATCCTGCGATAAACGCATTGGCAGACACTTGCTGCCTATCTGTAAACACACCCTAGATAAGGCTTGCGGCCGTTGGTCGAGCACAGTAGTAGTGTGGTCTGCTGTGTCAACAGGAGGAGTATGACCAATGCGGCTGATCGAGACATGGCTGGCGGATCCAGAACGTGCATTTGACTTGTTCGCGAAATTCCCGGCGGAAGAGACGGGATTCGAGAACCCAGCGGCCGGCATGAATCGTGAACGGTTCGCCGCATATGTGCGAGGGTTGCGTGATGAGTCGCTTGGCGTCGGCCTGCCGGACGGCTGGGTGCCAGCCACCAAATACATTCTCGTCAACGATGAGGGCGACTATGTGGGCATCTTCAACCTGCGTCACCGGCTCACCGACTTCCTGCGCAACGGTCCGGGCCACATCGGCTACGGTGTCGCCCGCGAATACCGCGGTCACGGCTACGCGACCGCCGGGCTCAAGCTCACGCTTGCCAAGGCCCGCGAGCTCGGCATCAAGGAGGCTTACCTGAGTGTCCACAAAACCAATCCGGCAAGTCTTGCGGTGCAGCAGCATTGCGGCGCACGTATCGACCATGAGGACAAGACGGAATACTACACACGCATCGCCACCTGCACGGAGAGCGATGGCCTCTATGCGCGAGGCGATTGACGGCGCCTCTTGCGTGTAAATGGCCGATTATCAATCGGTTTTAATCGATTTCGCCTCGGTCGATAAAGTCGCCGTCGAGGAACCAATAATCGTGCGGATTTCCGCGTAACGCCATGAACGGCGTGAGTTCCACGCCCTGTGTCTCAGATCTGCTCAGCAGATAGGCTCGGATAATCCACGGATACTCCAGCACGCCCGACTTGAGGGTGATGATTTGCTCCACTCTGCTGCCGCTGACGCCAAAATCCCTGCCGCCGTTCGGCGGTCAGACCCAGCCGGCTCATGTTCTCCTGAAATTCGCGGATAGTCGCCGCGCGTTGCTCACTGTTCAAAGACATGGCTTCATGGTAGCGCCGGACGCGTGTGGGAGGTCGGGCTGCTCACTGGAATACGCCGTCAGAGTAGTTGATCATTTCGAGTTCCGGGCCCATGTCTTCGGTTTGAGTCAGGCCGGTCTCATGGAAGCCGATGTGACGGTAGAAACCTTGGGCGTTGGTGTTGAATCCGGCGACCCACAAGGCGAGCCGATCGTTGCCGATGGCGCGTTGGCCTGCCTCAACCAAAGCACGGCCAACACCATGACGATGGCAAGATTCCAGCACATATAGCGAAGCCAGTTCCGCAGCCTCGGACCGTTTGATTGGCGAACGTGGCGTTTGCAGAAGCTCAGCAAAACCAATCACGTGGTTGTTCTCCAAAGCGACCAATACGACCTGATTGGGGTCTTTGGCGTGACTGCGCGTCAGTTTGAGCGCGAATTCGGGAGTGATCGCATCCACGATTCCCTGCGGAATATGCCCCTGATTGAGTTCGCGCCACGTGCACGACTGAACTTGGGCCTTTTCCTCAAACCATGGCGGCTCAATCGGAACAATACGAATCGTCATGCCGCCCATAGTAGGCCGGTTCGTGAGTACAGTGTCACTTGTTGTCATGTGATTGCTTGGCATCAGGTTGTATTGACCGTAATGGAGGCCACTGGATCAGCGCCGGAAACTCATGGAATTCGGGCTATTATGATGGGAGTAAGAAAAGCACAGCACAATTGAACATAAAGACGATCTGGAGCATTGCATGAGCGTCAATACGGCATTTGAAACCAGTGATTTGCCCAAAGCGGAGTTTATGTTTCCTGGGCCTGAACGCGATCGCTTGGTGAAGCTCATTCTGGACGGCGTAAAAACCGCCACCGCTGCGCTGATGATTGAATATGAGGAAGAGGTCGAACCGCTGCCGTGCGTTGGCGCGCATTCGGTGTTGGTGGATTCCGATGAACGACCCGTAGCCGTACTCGTCACCACTGCGGTTGACGTGATTCCGCTCGGAAAAGTCACTGACCGGTACGCCATCGATGAGGGTGAAGGCGACGTCACGGCGGCCCAATGGCGGAGCGCACACGAATCTTTCTGGAATTCGGCGGAATACCGCGATGAATTCGCCAACCCAATCTTTCCGTTGAACGACAACTCGCTCATAGTATTCGAGCATTTCGAAGTCGAGCAACGGTTGGAGTCGAATAACGCATTAGGTTAGGCGATAGCAAAACTTTTCTTCAGGCAACTCTCCGAGCTCCGCAACATCTGAAGGAATGCCCATGTCCACTAGAGCGACAGAAGCGGAAAGCGTATTGAAGGAGCATATGGGATATCTTCCGGTATCGGAAATGGAGCGTCGAGGAGTTTCCCGCACGGAGATTTCGCGATTCGTGCGTGAAGCCAAGCTTGAGAAAGCGGCAAAGGGCTTATATGTTTCACCGAATGCGGAGTCCGATCCGCTGTTCGAATTGCAGTATCGATATCCGAAAGCCATTTTTTCGCATGAAACTGCGTTGTTCTTGCTTGGAGAGGGGGCGAGCCCCCCTGACACCGACGATTACCTTACCGCAATCATCAGGTACGGCTCGTCTCAAGAATGAAGACGTAACAGTGAGAAAGGTGGCCGACAATCGCTTTACAATTGGCCTGGCGTCGGCTATCACTATGTTCGGGCATACGGTTCGCGTTTATGATTTGGAACGAACCATTTGCGATTTGTTCCGCTCCCGCAGCACAGTGGATCCGCAAGATTTGCAATCCGCCTTCCAGAATTACATGAGATCCGCGCACACTGACTTGGTCAAACTCATGAACTACGCTCGCGAATTTCGGCTCGTGAACGTGATGCGCCCTTACCTCGAAGCGGTGATGCCGGCATGGTTCACCGGCGAATTCATCTTGTAGGCAGATTCAGCATCTTGTAGGTAGCTGGCCTTGGCGAGAGGTCATTGCAATGGCGGTATTCCGATCATCGCCATTGGAATCATCTGCCTACAAGAGCACGAAACACCCTACAAGATGAGACGGGCCAGTTGGGTCAGTCCCATTCATCCTGCCGGTTCGCAGGCCGCAATTGTCAGTCACAACTGGTGCATCTTCCTCATCCATGCGAATGATACGAATCGCCTTTCATCCCAATGATTTCGCTCTCATGGCCGATACCCGCATGCCGTCATGTTCCGTACCTTGGAATCAGAAGTCGAGAGTCATGGTCCGAAACCGAACGGAGCGGGCCGAAGCAGGGAGCATTGAAGATGGGATTTCTTAAGAACTTTTCCGAACCGTTTGCGTTCGCGCTGGCATTGTGGCCGTTTGTGTCCATGCTGCTGACGGTGCCGGTGCTGGCGCTGCTGTATCACCGCGACAATCGCATCCGACTGTCGTCGGCCATAGTGGCGTATGGCACGGTGCTGTATCTGCTCGGCCTGCTGTGCTTCACACTGTATCCGATGCCGGCCGATGCGGCGGCCTATTGCGCCGCGCACCATCTGACACCGCAGATCAACCCACTGCAGTTCATCGGTGACATCCGTACCGATGGTCTCACCGCCGTACTGCAAATCGCGTTTAATATCGTGTTCTTCCTGCCGTTGGGCTTCATCATGGGCCGTATCTGGCGTTGGCCGCTGCCGGTTACCGCAGTACTGTCGTTCGCCACGTCGCTGTTTCTGGAGACGATGCAGCTGACCGGCCTCATGGGCGTGTTCCCGTGCGCCTACCGTCTGTTCGACGTGGACGATCTCCTGTGGAACACGACCGGCGCGCTGATCGGGTTCGCGCTGGCCATGTTCTCGCTGCGCCTGATTCCGGCGCGGGTCGCCGATACGACGCCGACCACCACACCCGGCTTCATGAGGCGGCTGATCACGTTCATCATCGACATGACGCTGATCGGGTTCGCCGTGATGCCGACGCATCTGTTCGTCATGATCGTCCAATCGAACCTGCCCTCGGGCTCCAACGGCTCATGGCAGTCGATGGAACCGTTCGACTGGACCGGTTCGATCCTCTTCCTGGCGGCGCTCATCCTCTTCGAGGGCGTGGTGCCATGGTTGCGCGGCGGCTGTACGCTCGGCGGCAGCTTCACGCATATGACAGTGGAAACCCGGCCGCGAGAAGGCTGGCGGCGTGCGGCGTTCTATGTGGCGCGCATGGCGACGCTGATCGCCGTGGTGTGGTGGCATAGCGGCGGATTCAATCTGCTGGTGTTCATCGGCCTCGGCATCTTCTGGATGGTCAAGCATCAGATGCCGTACGACCTCATATAAGACGTAATTCGCCGAAAAAGTGGGGCTCTTGGCTTTCAAGGGGCTGATTTCGCTCGCTGGGGACATCTACTTGGCTTTCGAGGGGCTGTTCAAACGCCGAACCGCGAGTATAAATGGCTTTGCGGCAACGCCATTACGCCATTGTGGAGCCTTGCCTACTTGGGCATCAGCCCCTTGAAACGGGGATAGACCTCCGGCGAACGCCGAATCAGCCCCTCGAAACCGAGTTAGGCGCTCTTTTCGCGTTTGAGCTGCCGTTCGAGGGCGTAATAGGCCGCATAACAGCAGGCGACGAACGGAATCATGCAATCAGGGTCGAACGTTGCGTCTCATCGAGCACCACGAGCACCAGCGCGCCGATGCACATCACGATGGCCAGCCACGGCAGCACCGGGAAACCGGGCGCACGGTAGTCGAGCTCATCGGCGCTGTGCCCGTCCCTCGCCCATTCACGCCGGAAACGGATATGGCACACGCACACGGAGAACCACACCACCAGCGTCGCCAAACCGGATACTGCGACCAACACCAAATTACACGGTCGAGGCGGCGAGCACGGAAGACAGCAGCGCCAGCAGCGAACCCGCCATGCTGAACAGCACGGCCCACACCGGCACACCACGGAAATTCGTCTTGGCGAATCGCGCGGGAATCAGCCGCTCCTTGGCCAGCGACCATACCATGCGCGAACACCACCACAATGAACACGGCCGACCACACCCAGGACGGCGAATGCGGGAACCATCGCTGCATCAGCAGCCCGGCCGCCGTGAACTCCGATGCGAGCGCCACCGCCCAGTTCAGCCAATACAGGATGGCGATGGTGAACGCGGTGCCGGGGCCGATGAACCGCTTCGCATACATGTGGAAGCTGCCGGCATACGGTATGGCCACGGACAGCTCGCCCAGCGGACCATCACGCAATAGACGAGCAGGGAACCGGCCGCATAAGCGAGGATTGCGCCCAGTGGGCCGGCCTGATGAATCGTATAGCCGGAGCTGACGAACAGACCGGTGCCAATCACACCGCCCAGGGAGATCATCGTCAGATGGCGCGACTCCATCTTCCGTTCAAGGCCGGTATCGTCCTTGGGTGTGCCGGCTACCGCCATGCTCGGGTCTCCTTTGGTCGGGTGAGCAGTTGTGTCTCGTGTCGGTTGTGCGGGCGGCGCTCGATGCTGCCTACCATATGATAGCGGTAACACGAACAGCGAGTGGAACACGAGGAGTTTGGAATGACGGAACTGTATATCGGATCGCATCTGTCGACGGCCGGCGGATGGAATGCGCTGCTGGAACGCTCCCATGAGGAGGGCGGCACCGCGTTCGCGTTCTTCCCGCGTTCCCCGTACGGCAAGCGTTCGAAGGCACTCGACCCGGCCGACGCGGCGGCGTTCGGTGCGCGTCTGAAGGCTGAGGGCTATGGGCCGTTGGTCGTCCACGCGCCGTACGTCTACAATCTGGCCGGCAAGGATGAGGCCAAGCGCGCATTCGCGATCGAGGCGTTGGCCGAGGACATCGAGCTGCTGACCGCCATCCGCGAGGCCGGCCAGGAGGTGTATATCAACATTCATCCCGGCGCGCATGTGGGCCAAGGCTCCGAGACAGGCTGCCGGCTGATCAGCGAGGGACTGAATCAGGTGTTCGAGCGTGCGGATGGCGTCATGGTGCTTCTGGAGACCATGGCCGGCAAAGGCACGGAATGTGGCCGCAATTTCGATGAGCTCGCCACGATCATGGATGGCGTGGAGAATAAGGCGAACGTCGGCGTCACGTTCGACACCTGCCATGCGTTGGATGCCGGTTACGATTTGGAGAATGACTACGACGGCGTGATGCGCCAGTTAAATGAGGTGATCGGCTTGGCAAGGGTCAAGGCGATTCATGTGAACGATTCGCAGTTCGGCCTCGGCTCGCATAAGGACCGTCACGCCAACATCGGCGAAGGGCAGCTCGGCATCCCGTTCTTCACGCGACTGGTCAACGATCCGACCATGGCCAAGCTCCCGATGATTCTCGAAACCAAGGAGCAGACGTCGACCACGCACCGCGACGAAATCGCGCTGCTGCGCGGGCTGGTGGACTGAATCACATCGGCAGTTCAGCACCACCACCGGCAGCAACGGCACCTACTGGTCCACCTACCAACGGTGACATCGTTGTCATGCGAACTTCATATACCACAATTCAACAATATGATTTCATAGTTATGACACTGTGATACATATATAGCAAACAATGATTCAGTGACGATCTCTCGTCAAAGATGTTCCGTCAAAACAGGCGCATGGGCTCGGTCGAATCCAACGGCTGAATCAGGCGTTTGCCGTCGCCCTGCAGCGGGGCGACCTCGTGAAATTGCAAGCGGCGGGATAACGCAGTGCCTGAGTTCCGCACGCCGGCGAGCAAGGATGCGCCGTCGATTGTGCGGTCCAGCCACGGCGTCCCATTCCAAGTCGAGCGCGAAACGTCTGTACATGCGTGCCAGTTTATGCCAATGTTCTGCCTAAGCCGGAATCGCCTGCGAAAGCCCAAAATGTAGGACGGGTTCGGCAATCGGGACAGGACGTGACCTAGAGTGGCGCATGACCGAACACCAACAAAGGGAGGACCATGTCGGTTTTGGACGAACTGGTGGCGGGAGCGCTGGAGGATCAGCGCACCCGTGAGCTCACCGTATCGCTTGAG
>ERZ791821.1614-NODE-1614-length-10842-cov-7.877630_pt1 | contig 10842 bp, 9 predicted proteins | sample MGYA00510300_ERZ791821 | MGnify/ENA primary metagenome ERZ791821 (study PRJEB30046, sample SAMN00792034) | human gut metagenome | study: EMG produced TPA metagenomics assembly of the A metagenome-wide association study of gut microbiota in type 2...
AGGTACAGGTCGTACCCTTGCCGGGCCGCCGGGACCATGCGCAGCGGCTCGTGGTCGACGGCGATGCTGAAGGCCGTGGCGTCGGCGGCGGGCATGGCGTGGTTCGGATAGTGGATATAGTCGCGCATGCCCGTCAGGACGATGTTTCGGCCTATAGGACACTGCTCGTCGGCGAGAAAATGAACGGCCGGCAGAATGCGTGCCAGCTCGCCGACGTCGCTGTCGAAATAGTCGTGATTGCCGTAGACTGCGTAGACGCCTAAGGAGGCGCGCAGGCCGTTGATGTACGTATAGCTTCCGTCGCGGCGGACGAAGTCCAAATGAGCGTCAATGAGGTCACCGCCGAAGATGACGGCCTCGGCGCCGAGCGACTGGATGCGGCGCACCATGCCCTTGACGAACCAATGGCTCAGCAGGGGGCTCAAATGGGTGTCCGACAAGAAGGCGATGGTCGTGTCGGCTTCCACTTTGTCTGTCTCGACGGAGACATGGCGGTATACCGGCACGAGAGCCCGGTACGAACCGACGACGATGCAGCCGAGGACGCAGGCACGTATGTACGCCGACAAGCTAGAACCGACGGCCTGCCAGTCGAAGCCAACAGCAGCGCAGAGCAGCCAGGCCAGACCGTACACGACGGCTCCCATAAAGGAATATATAGTAAAGATCAGCCAATAGCCGCCGACCCAGGCGAAGACCTTGGCAAGCCAGATCGGCACGGCGTGAATGGTGTTGTGAGCTAAGGAAAAGAAAAAGGGCGCGATACAGAATAGGAGAAATGCCGGCAGCGTGTTCAGCCAGGGCACGGACGCGCAGTACATGTGCCAAGCGGCGACGCTGCCGACGAGTGATAGAACGCCGATTTTCCAGAAAAAGACGGTGCGGTTGAACATAAGACGATCCTCCTGTATGATGGCATCGCCCTTATAATACCCTTTTCCGCCGCCTCTTTCAACGTCGTGTCCGCTCCAAGGGCTTATACCCAGCCCATGAGCTGAAGGAAATTCCAGAACAGCTTGGCCCCGTAAAAGGCGATGACGGCGCCGCAGATGACGTTGACGATTCGCAGGGCCTTGGCGTTGAATCTATGGCTGTACAGGGAAATGAAGAAGGTCAGGCCGAAAAACCAGAGAAAGGACGCCGATACGACGCCGGCCATAAAGGGCGTGGCCTGGCTCATGGACAAGGTGACGTGGAAGGCGCCGAGCATCATCGTGCCGTCCAGGATAGCCTGCGGGTTAAACCAGGTGACGACGCAGGCCTTGGAAATCGTCTTGCCGAGAGGCATGCGCTGGCCCGACTGAGCGATTTCGTCCTGGCGGGAGCGGATGAGGTTGACGCCGATGGACATGACGATGAGGCTGCCGATGCAGAGGATGAGGGCCTGGAGCCATTCGTAGCGGTCCATGAGGGCGCCGACGCCGTAAAAGCACGAAATCGACAGGGTGGCGTCGAAGAATAAGACGATGAGAGCTGTGAGCAGGGCCCGGCGGCGCGACGATGTCAGGGCGGCGTTGATGACGAACAGATTTTGCATGCCGATGGGAGCTACATAGGCCAAGCCCATGGTCAGCCCTTGTAAAAAGAACTGCATATATATTCCTCCTTAAGCCGGCCGAATCAGCGGCGGCATATAGTATTTCGCAGCGGTTATAGTGTATAATAACAGCATCGTTATCGTATCTGCTATTAGTATATCAAACCGGCTGCGCCTTTCAATGAGCCAAACCGGCAAAATTGAAGTAAGCCAAAAGGAGGACATCATGTATCGTATCCAGCCAGTACAAATCGACTGGAAGCCAGACAAATCCAGCCCGGATGCCGTCTACGCCCAAATCGTCCGCTTCGTCTGCCAGAAGGTAGAAACGGGAGAATGGCCTATCGGCACGCGTCTGCCGTCCCACCGGGAGCTGGCCCGCTTGTTCGGCGTCAACCGCGGTACCATCGGGAAGGCCCTGGACATGCTGAATTCGTACGGCTTGATTAAGGGCAACAGGGGCAACGGCACGGTTATTGCCAGCAACACCTGGTCGGTGCTGCTGCCCCATCAGGCCGACTGGGGCAGCTACGTGTCGGCAGGCTATTTTCAGGCCAATAAGACCGTCGTCCAGGAGATCAACCGATTGGAATTTTCGCCGCAGATGGTGCGCCTCGGCACGGGCGAGCTCGACCCGCGCCTTTTTCCGGCCGACATGATGAAGGAAGCCCTGGCGCGCGTCGCATCGTCGACGGAGTCCCTGGGGTATCCGGAGCCGCTGGGGCTGGAATGCCTGCGCAAGGCCGTGTCGCGCCATCTGGAGAAAATCGGAATCATCGCCCCGCCGTCGTCTATCCTCATCACGTCGGGAGCCCTGCAGGCTTTGCAGCTCATTTCGGCCAGCCTCCTTGAAGGCGGCTCCGTCGTGTATACGGAACGGCCGACGTATTTAAACTCCCTTCGCGTCTTTCAGTCGGCAGGGCTGCGCCTGACCGGCGTGGCCATGGACGCCCAGGGAATCAGCATGGCGTCGCTGCAGAACATCGTACCCCTGTCGTCGTCAAAACCCGAAGCCGTACTGTACACCATTCCAACGAATCACAATCCGACGGGCCGCACGATGACGGCGGACCGTCGCTACGCCCTCTTGAAATTCTGTGCCAACCGCCGCCTGCCGATCATCGAAGACGGTGCGTATCAAGATTTGTCCTTTGACGCGGCACCGCCGCCGCTGAAAGCCATCGACAAGATCGGTACAGTCATCTACTTGGGCAGCGCTTCGAAATCCCTGGCCCCGGGCCTGCGAATCGGCTGGCTCGTCGGCCCTGAACCTGTCGTCCAGCGCTTAGGCGACGTGAAGATGCAGGTCGATTACGGCGCGAGCTCCCTGTCGCAGCTGGTCATGGCCGAATTTCTCGAAAGCGGCATGTACGACGAGTACAACGCCTTCCTGCGGAACGAACTGCGCCGCCGCCGCGATGCGGCTCTCGACGTGCTGAACAAGCGTTTCCGCAGCATTGCTTCATGGCAGGTTCCCGACGGTGGCTTCTACATCTGGCTGACCCTGAAAGAGACGATTCACATGGAATTCATCTTCCGGGCCGCCGCGAAGGCGGGCATCCTCGTCAACCCCGGCGACATCTACGATTTCCGCCGCAACAACTCACTGCGCCTGTCCTATTCCTATACGACGCCAGAGGAATTCAGGGACGCGGCCCTGAAACTGGCTGATGTTATTGAGGGAGAACTGAAAAAGGGAATATAGAAGACATAAAAAAACACGACCGGAACATGCAGCCTTTCGCATTGCTAATGCAAGGAGAAGGCTGGCAGATGCCGGTCGTGTTTTTCGTAAATACAATTAGAATGGACTGTTCGCTGTCAGCACGTACACGGATAGGATTTGCAGCCCCGTTTCCATCGTGTCGAGTTCCAGCCATTCGCGGGTCGTGTGTTCGTCGTGGCTGCGGCAGACGCCGAAGGACAGGGCTGGGACGCCCAGGCTGAGGGGGATGTTGGCGTCGGTGCTGCCGGCGATGAAGGACGTATTGAGGCAGTGTGTCTTACGGATGGCGGCGATGCGCCGGCATTGGGCCGAGATGTCTGCGCCGCTGCTGCAGGGCCGTTCGCCGAGGAGGGTTGTCGTAAGGGTCAGGCCGTCCCGACGGACGTCGGCGACGAGACCCAGAAAGGCCTTGTCCAGTTTTTCCAATTCGTCGTGTGATTCAGAGCGCAGGTCGACAGTGAATTCGGCATTGGCGGCGATGGAGTTAATCGTCGTACCGCCGCAGATAGTGCCGACATTATATGTCGTTTTCGGCGCAGACGGGACGGGCAGGGCGTAGAGGTTGGAAATGATCGACGCAGCGGCAGCGATGGCGCTGGTGTGCCCGAAGTGCATCCAGCTGTGGCCGCCCTGGGCTTCGATGGAGACGCGGTAGCGGCGCGACCCGACGGGAATGGCGACGACGTCGTCGAAGGTACAGTCGACGGCGACGACTTCCGTAATGCGCCCCTTCCAGTCGGCCATGATGCGGCGCATGCCCTTGAGATTGCCCATGCCTTCTTCGCCGACGTTGAAGGCGAAGAGGGCTCCCTGCGGCAGGGAGAGATCCAGGTCTCGGATCATGGCGATGAGAAACAGCAGCCCTGCGACGCCGGCGCTGTTGTCGCCGCACGACGGTGCAGCGAGGATATTGCCGTCTATGCGGGGCGTTAGATTCACAGGGCCTTTGAATACGGTGTCCATATGGGCGCTGTACAGCGGAAAGGCTGTCCGCCCCTCGATTTGGCAGGGACAGAGGACGTTGCCTGCCTCGTCGACGTAGGCCTGCCCTTGGCCCAGAGAATGCAGGTATGCCAGCACCCAGGCGGCCTTTTCTCCCTCCTGTCCCGTCGGCGAGGGAATGGTGATAATCTGGCGCAGCAATTCTGTGAATTGACGTTGACGGCTGCGAATATAGGTATTGATTGGTTCTAATATAGAGGAATGCATGAATTTCATCTCCTTGCCATGCCAATAGGCTGCCCTGTTTAGCTCAATATCATGGGGCAGCCAAAGAAAAACATCAGGAACGGCTTCACGTACCTGATGTTTTTTTATACGATTACTCTGCTGCCGGCGCAGGCTGGGCGGCGGCAATGGCCTGGATGGTTTCTATTGGCAGGTTCATGATGCGGGCGATCAGTTCATGGGACAGGCCTTCCTGGAGCATCGTCGCTACGGTTTGTTCCGTCAGCCGTTTCCGTTCCTCCAGCCGACCTTCTTCTCGCCCTTCGGCCCGTCCTTCTTCGAGGCCTTTCTGCCAGCCTTCGGTCCGGCTCTTTTCGATATTGTGCATCATAGAAATATAGTCGCGCCGCGCTTTTTCCTGAATTTCGTATTTCCGGCGCAGCTTTTCGTCCTGGGTGAAATACATTTCACATTTCATCGCTTCTTTGATGGCCGGTTCGCTCATAGCCAGCACCTCCCGTTCTTCGTCGCTGCATTGGTGGGAAAAATAGGCGATCCAGCGCTCTGATTTCCGTAGCTTGCGGATGTCGCCGATGCGGATTTTTTCCAGCTCGATAAAGTGCATTTCTAAATCATCGATGAGGATGTCCTTTGTTTCATCGTTGCAGATATGGTATGAATGATGGCATGCCGTATACTGGGCAAAGGCGTTGAAATCCATCAGGTTGATGGAAATGGCCGGCATGAGCTTGTCATAGGGCTCGCCTTCGCGGAGCTCGCTGCCGTACATTTTTGCCCAATAGTAGAGGGAACGGCGGGCCATGTCTGGGTCTTTGCAGACCTGTACTTCGATATTGACCTGCGTGCCGTCGTTCATTTTCGCCCGGATATCCAGGACAGATACCTTGCCGTCCTGCATGATGGGCGTCATTTCTTTGTCTAAGAACTCTAAATCGGTGAACAAGGTATCGTCGGTCCGGTTCAGGATTCCGTTGATAAAGCTCAGCGTGAGAAATTTCTTTTTCGCATCGCCGAGGAGATATTTGAAAAATACGTCGTTTAGCCGGTTTAATTGCTGCGCCATAGCCGCCTCCTTTTTTACTATTCTTATTTGTATTGTATCACGATTTGCCTTTGTGCCATAGGGAGAGGGGCGTTATATTATGAGCTGGAGGCATAGAAAAACTCGCTGCGGCGAGGTGTGCCGCAGCGAGCTGATGGGAAGGGGATTAGCCTAAAATCTTTTTCAAGTCTTCTTCCGGTGTGGAAATGGGGGTGATGTTGTAGTTTTCTACGAGGAAGTTCAGGACATTCGGCGATACGAAGGCCGGCAGCGTCGGGCCGAGGTAAATGTTCTTGAGTCCCAGGTACAGGAGCGTGAGGAGAATGCAGACGGCCTTCTGCTCGTACCAGGAGAGAACCAGGGTGAGAGGCAGGTCGTTGACGCCGCAGCCAAAGGCTTCTGACAGGGCGACTGCTACTTTGATGGCACTGTAGGCGTCGTTGCACTGGCCCATATCCATGATGCGGGGCAGGCCGCCGATAGTGCCGAGGTCGAGGTCGTTGAAGCGGTATTTGCCGCAGGCCAAGGTCAGGATGACCGTGTCAGCCGGCGTCTGCTTGACAAAGTCCGTATAGTAATTGCGGCCCGGACGGGCGCCGTCGCAGCCGCCGACGAGGAAGAAGTGTTTGATAGCGCCGCCTTTGACTGCGTCGATGACTTTGTCGGCGACAGAAAGAACTGTGCCGTGACCAAAGCCGGTCATGACTGTCGTGCCGCCGTTGATGCCCGTGAAATGCTGGTCCTCGCTGTATCCGCCCAGGGCCAGGGCCTTTTCGATGACCGGCGTAAAGTCCTTATCTTCGCCGATGTGGACGAGACCGGGGTAGGAGACGACTTCCGTCGTGAAGACGCGGTCGCTGTACGAGCTGCGGGGCGGCATGAGGCAGTTTGTCGTGAACAGGATAGCACCGGGAACGTTGTCAAATTCCTTCTGCTGATTCTGCCAGGCTGTGCCGAAGTTGCCCTTCAAATGGCCGTATTTCTTGAGCAGGGGATAGCCGTGGGCCGGCAGCATTTCGCCGTGGGTATAGATGTTGATGCCTTTTCCTTCGGTCTGCTTCAGGAGCAGTTCCAAATCCTTCAGATCGTGGCCTGTTACGATGATAAAGGGGCCCTTTTCAATTGTCAGGGGAACCGTCGTCGGCGTCGGCGTGCCGTACGCCGTCGTGTTGGCTTCGTCGAGGAGAGCCATGCAGGTCAGGTTGACCTTGCCCGTTTCCATGACGATGGGCAGGAGTTCATCCATGCCCCAGTCTTCGCCGAGGGCAGCCAATCCCTTTAAGAAGAAGGCGTCGACCTCTTCGCTGCTGCGGCCCAGCATGAGGGCGTGATAGGCGTAGGCTGCCATGCCGCGCAGGCCGAAGAGGATGAGAGATTTCAGGGAGCGGATATCTTCGTCGGCTTTCCAAATCTGACGGACGTCATAGTCGCCGGCCTGTCCGCCGAGGGCCGCTTTTTCCGCACGCACTCTGTCTATCATGATCTGAATGGTTGATACGTCGAAGTTGACGTTAGTAATCGTTGTAAATAAAGCTTCCAGCACGAGACGGTGCGTCTGGGCTGTCGGAGCATTTGTCTGACAGACGCGGGCCAGGCCGATGAGGGCGCTGGTCAGTTCATCCTGCAAATCTGCCGCGGCAGCCGATTTGCCGCATACGCCGGCGCAGCCCGTGCAGCCAGTGCCTCTCATCGTTTGTTCACATTGAAAACAGAACATTTTATTTTCCATAGTAAAGACCTCCTTTGGAACGATACTCATTTCAGTTGATATACTAAGTATAGTGGCAAAGGAGGTATCTGTCTGTTGTAAATACAACGGATTTGCAATATTGCAGTTTTTTTGTATGAATTAATCGCTGTGGATATGATCCAGCATGGACTGGATGAAGGACAGCATCTGCCGCCGGTCGTCCGGCGAGAGGCCTGCTAAGACGGCGCTGCGGTGGCTGCCGGCGGCCTGGGCTGCCAGGGGGTACAGTTCCCGGCCCTTTTCTGTGAGGGAAATGCGTTTTTCCCGTTTGTCCTGGCTGCTCGTCCGCACGATGAGTCCTTTCTGCTCCATCTTGCTCAGGGTCTTGGAAATGGCTGCTCCTTCGATTTCCAGCGCCGCGGCGATGTCCGACTGAGGAAAGGAGTCGTGCTTGGCGACGAAGTTGAGGACGGTCCACTCGGAGCTGTACAGGCCGAGAGGCTTCATGGCGTCGTTGACGCCTTTCGTAAAGGCTCTCATGGTCAAATATAAATGATGAATCAGAGAATCGTCGGTATAAGTTGAAGTATTAGGCATGGGAATTCTCCTTGTGCAGGGCGACGGCTTTTCGGGAAGCAGGCTTGTAGAAATGCTGGCCTAAGAAGGCGGCTAAGAACAATACCATGGCGGCCAGGACGTAGTAAAACATGTTGACGTAGCCGATGACGCCGGCGACGCCGCCGAGGACGATGATGCCGCCGCTGGTGCCGACGTCCAGCATGTTGTAGTAGGTAGCGCTGGCACTGCTGCGGCGTTCCGGCGCGACGGAGTTAAACAGCCAGGTCATGAGGGACGGCATGATGAGCCCTGCGCCGGTGCCGTAAAAGACGGCGGCAATCATGAGAGCTGTAAAGGACGCAGCGTGGATAATGATGACCAAGCCAATCGTATAGGCAAGAATTCCCGGCAGCAGCACCCAGAAGGGCCCCTTGCTGTCGTAGATTCGCCCGCCGAAGGTACGGGTCAGAAAGACGAATATCGTGCCGACGACGAAGAAGAAGCCGGCGTTGGGAATATGGACTTCCTGGGCCAGCAGGGCGATGAAGGTATTGACGCAGCCGTAAGCCAGGCCAAAGAGCATCGTAAAAAAGGACGGAAATCCCGTGCCGGCTTCAAAGAAGCGGCTCCGCCACGGTACCTGTACCTTCGGCGCCCGGCGGGAGCGGCGGATGGCGCTGGCCGACTCGCTGCAGAACACGGTGCAGCCGACGGCTAAGGCTGCGGCGATGGTGGAAAAGACGAAGAGGAAGTCAGAACTGAAATCGGTGAGCAGCATGACGCCCAAAGCCGGCGCAATGCCCATGGAAATGGTGTTGCCCAACCCGAAATAGCCGACGCCTTCGCCGCGCCGCGACGAGGGGATGATGTCGACGGCCAGGGCGGCGGCAAAGGTCGTACCCAGACCAAAGCCCAGACCTTGGATGATGCGGGCTATCATCAGCATGTGTATAGACGTGAAGAAGGCGTAGGCAATTGTCGATACGAGGGAGAAAAACAGGCCCAGGTATAAGCATTTTTTCTTGCCCAGCAGCTTGACGAAATCATCCGTAAAGAAGCGGATGAAGATGGCCGATACGCCGAAGATGCCGGAAATCAGGCCGATTTCCGCGCCCGATGCGCCCAAGGACGCCACGTACAGCGGCAGCGTCGGCAACAAGCAGTGGAAGCTGGCAAATAACAGGCCGTTGGCGATGATGATAGCGAAGAAACGTCTTGTCCATAACGGAGCTTTCGTCATGAAATCAAATCCTTTCTGAAAAAAATAGATAACTAGTTAACTATTGATGAATAAAAAAATCAGATAATTAACTAGTTAAATATCTGATGAATGAATATACTATACCGCTGCGCCTCCCATTTGTCAAGCCGTCCGGCGGCAGGACGTGGCATATCGGGCGAGAATATAGTATAATTTCTTACAAGCATGGGACGGGTTCTTCTCTTGCGGGATGGATATATTCCCGGCCCTTCTTATGCTATAATATAAGTAGTATAAAGAAAATATATAGGAGGCTATACGATGGCAGACACAGTATACGCAGTATTTAAGACCAATCACGGCGATTTCACCGTCGAATTATTCCCCGACAAAGCGCCCATTACGGTGGCGAACTTCCGCAAGCTGGCCGAATCGGGCTTTTACGACGGCACGATTTTCCACCGCATCATTCCCCAGTTCATGATTCAGGGCGGCGACCCGGAAGGCACGGGTTACGGCGGCTCGGACGAAATGATTCCCGACGAATTCGATCCGTCCCTGACCTTTGCCGAACCGGGCGTCCTGGCCATGGCCAATGCCGGCCCCAACACGGGCAGCTCCCAGTTCTTCGTCACTGTCGTGCCGACGCCGTGGCTCCAGAACCATCATTCCATTTTTGGCAAGGTCGTCAAAAACTACGACGTCGTCGAAGCCCTCAGCCAGGTGCCGACGAACCGTTTTGACCGTCCCCTCGACGACGTAGTTCTCGAAACCGTCGCCATTACGGATACGCTCTAAGAGTTTCCATGCCGTTTTATACCTACATGGTGCGCTGCGCCGACGGTACGCTGTACACCGGCTGGACCTTGGACGTAGACAAGCGCGTCGCCGCTCACAACGCGGGCCGCGGCGCTAAGTATACTCGTTCCCGTCGTCCCGTCCGCCTCGTGTGGAGCCGGGCCTTCCCGACGAAGCACGACGCGATGCACTGGGAATGGCAGATCAAGCAGATGCCGCGGGCAGAAAAGGAAGCCCTCTGCCAGTCCCCGCCAAAGGAGATGGTATAACATGATACATTGGAAGAAAGCCTTGACGGCAGGCTTCCTGAGCCTGACCTTGTTCGCCGCCCCCGTCGGCACGGCGATGGCCGCGTCGTGGTGGCAGACCCTGGCCTACGGGGCCGCCGCTATGGCCTTGGCAAAGCAGCAGCTGACGAAAATGGACGACGGCGCGAAGCAGCAGATGCTGGCCAGTACCCAGGCCAAGACGGGTGTCGTCGCTGGTGAAGCTTACGGCGACCGCCTGGAAGGAATTCAGCGCAACATCGTAGCCACGGGCATGATCGAGCGCCAATACGATGTATACGCCAACCCGTCAGAGGACCTGAACGCCTTTGAAACTATCGGCGGCGTCATTTCCGTCAACAAGGGCATGATGGACGCTCTGAGCGACGACGAGCTGGCCTTTACGCTGTGCCATGAAATGCAGCACGGTGAAAAACGCCACGCCGTCAACGGCGTATTGAAGAGCATCGGCATCGCCACCCTCGTCGACGTGGCCCTCGGCGGTGACCTCAACGTCCTCGACGTCCTCCTGGGCAGCGTCGCCGTCAATTACATCGACAACGAAGTGGTGACGATGGATCAGGAAAAAGAAGCCGACGCTCACGGGTTCGACGTATTCAAGAATACCCAGTACAACGTCGGCGGCGCGGCCTCGTCCATGCAGCTCGTCTATGAGCAGTACGGCGAGCTGTATCAGGAAGGCTTCAAGCGCATCATCAATCCGAACAACCATCCGCAGATGACCAGCCGCATTGAAAAGCTGGCCTTCCGCATGAGCCAGTGGTCGGGCAACCACGTCCAGGTCGGCGGCGACGTCGTGTACGTCAACGCCCAGC
>ERZ791821.1625-NODE-1625-length-10792-cov-4.124243_pt1 | contig 10792 bp, 16 predicted proteins | sample MGYA00510300_ERZ791821 | MGnify/ENA primary metagenome ERZ791821 (study PRJEB30046, sample SAMN00792034) | human gut metagenome | study: EMG produced TPA metagenomics assembly of the A metagenome-wide association study of gut microbiota in type 2...
GCAGTTCATAAAAAGTAGTTCTTTTTTAATCCATAAATATAAAATTTTTGCTTACAAAATGAATTTTAAAAATAAAACATACATTCAATAAAATTATTAAGTAAATTATCATTTATTTCTATTTACTTGAACTTCTTCAATATATTTTATAATCGCTTCAGCAACATCATCTAATGAAAACTTACTTACATTTACAAATAAATTATAATTTGTAGGATTTCCCCATTCTTTACCCGTGTAATAATTGTAATATCTTCCTCTTTTTTTATCTTCAATATTTAATTCTTTTAGAGTTTTACCACCATAGACATTTTTACCTCTTTCAGTTCTAAACTCGTCATCAGCAGTAACAAATATAGAAAAATGATTTGGCAAATCATCAAGTACAAAATCAGCACATCTTCCTAAGATGACACAACTTCCACTATTAGCTAATCTTCTAATAGCTTTAGCCTCTGACAAAAATATACCTCTACTTGCTTCGCCTAAATTGATTCCAAATGAACGAAATGGAAAAAATGCCATAGTTAATGGATTAACAGTATTTTCTAATTCTAATAAATCATTTTCATTTAAATCATCATTTTCCAATTTAGCTGCTGCAATATGCACAATTTTTCTATCGTACAATTTAATATTCAATTTTTCAGCTAATATCTGTGCTAATTCACGACCACCACAGCCGTATTTACGGCTAATGCTGATAACAATATTCTTATCCAATCCAATTCACCTATCCTTCATTTTGAATATATTCTTTTAATTCACTTTGTTTTTCTTTTGGTATTCTTTTATCTGAAATCAATACAAATGCACCGAATACAGTAAATACACCTACAACAGCACCTAAGAATAGATATGCTACTTTGAAACCAACAGTATCATAAAGATTTCCTACAATTGGTGATAAAATAGCTGAACCTAATTGGTTTGATAATTGATAACCTACTAAATACAATACAGAAGATAATCTTGTATCAAAATTCTTAGCCAAATATTTAAATACAGATACTAATAAGATAGATAATTCAATAGCATGTAATAATTTAATTATAGAAATACTAATTGGGTCATTTGCAAGTCCAGAACCAATCATTCTAAAAGTCATGATAGAACCAGCTAAGATTAAACCATGTTTTGGACCAATTTTATTAACAATAAATGGTGCTATACACATACCGCCAGCTTCAAGGAATATTTGTAAAGAGTTCAAATAACCAAAAGTTTCATTACCTTGTTCAACAGTTGGAAATAAAGAAGCATAGTAAATAGCAAATTGTTGATCAAATACACCATATACGCAAGCAGAACCTAAAATAAAAATCATGAAAAGCCAAACATCTTTGATACTGAATAAATGTTTTACATTTGTTAAATTAATTGGTTCAGATTTTATAAAATCAGCCTTACTTTCATCAATACGTACTGTTAATAATATTAAAAGAAGAATAATTGCTCCACCAGAAGCCATCCAGAAAATAATGTCTGGATCATAATTAAATGCACGACCTGCACAAAATACACCTACAGCAGCACCAAGAGAACCCCATGCACGAGCACGACCAAATTCAAAATTATAAATACGACCACATTTTTCTATGAATGATTCAATAACAGCTACACCTGCATAATACGCAAGACTTAAAACAAAAGAACCAATAACTGCACCAACATAAAAGTTATTTTTTAACAATGGTTCATAGACAAATACAAAGAATGGACCTGTTAAAGCAACTAAAATAACAATGAAAAATAGTAAATATCTTTTCATCCCTATTTTATCTGAAAGATATCCATAAAAAGGCTGTAATACCATACTAAAGATAGCGTTACCTGCATAAATTGTACCTATTTGCATACCAGTTAATTGAATTTTTTGACCAAACCATATTGGTAAAAATGCAAAAAATACTAACCATGAGAAAAAATATACGAAGAAGAATGCACTTAATTTCCAATAAATTAAATTTTTCATTATAAACGCTCCTTAAATTTCATAAAAATCTACATTTGTTTTTATGTTTCCATTTGGTATAAATACTATACCTTTGGCTTCTTTAGATGGATAAATTCTAGAACTTAAAACATGTTGTCCATCATTTATAAAAATTTCTAATGATGAACGATCGCTAAAAATTTGTAAATTCATTTTTTCTCCAACCGGTTCGATATAAACTTCACGTTCTCCATTTACACCACAACCAGATTTATCACGATTTAACTTAAATTTCTTAGTATCTTTATCATATGAAATTACTGTTTCTTCTGTAGCTGATACACGTAATTTTAACGCAAAGCCCTGTGCATTTTTTAAATCAAAATCTATATCTAATTTATAACAATCACCATTCACATCATCAAAAGAAATAACATCATCTATTACTTGCTCATGATGTATTTTTAATTTATATAACTTACTCAATTCTTCAATAGGTTTGCTATAAATCATATTATCTTTTACTTCAAGAACACGTGGTATACTCATCATACCAGCCCAATGATTTTCTTGTTCTGGCATATTACTTTCCCACATATCGAGCCAAGCAATCATTAAACAACGATTATTTTTTTCATCTTGCATTATCTGTGGTGCATAAAAATCAAAACCATAATCTAATAAATCAAACTTGCTATCTCTATGGAATATACCTGTTTGATAATCCATCTTTCCTAAGAAATATCCTGATTGATGTACATTTAAGAATTTATTGCCTTCTGGTTTTACACCTTGTGGAGATAAAATTAACGCCTCATGACCATTAACTTCTGCAAAATTAGGACATTCCCACATAAATCCTAAATTTTCTTTTACACTAGATGTAGCCATAATATTCAAAAATTCCCAATTAATTAAATCTTGAGATTTATATACAACTACTTGCCCACTTTCCTCTTTAGTTTGCACGCCTACTACAGTGTAATACCAATCTCCATGTTTCCAAACCTTAGGATCGCGAAAATGCTCTGTTTTTATATTTAAATTTTCAGGTAAAGATTTAATTACAGGATTGTTTTCTACTTTATCAAAACACAAACCATCATGGCTAACAGCTAAACATTGTGTTTCAATTCTATCATTACCACCATTACTATTATCTAAATCTACATGACCTGTATATAATAGATATAAATTTCCATCTTTTTCAATAGCACTACCAGAAAAACAACCATCTTTATCATATTCATCAGTAGGCGCAAGCGCTATTGGTCTAAGTTCCCAATTTACTAAATCTTTACTAGCTACATGACCCCAATGCATAGGACCCCATTGGCTAGAATATGGGTGATATTGATAGAATAAATGATATTCACCTTTATAAAAACAAAATCCATTAGGATCATTTAACCAATTAGCTGGTGCAGCTATATGGTATTGTGGTCTCCAATAATCATTCTGTGCAATCGTCTCCATTTTTTGTTGAAATTTTTCAGCTTTTAATAGTGCTTCATTATGTTTCAAATTTTTCACTCCTATTATAATAAATTTATAAAACCGGTTCGATTTTTGATTAAAAATATTTGGAAATATAAAAATCTACTCTATATCAAACACGTTTTATATTTCCTGAAATAATAATATCACTATCTTTTTAAAAAATCAACATTTTTTTAAAACAACAAAAAAGAATTTATTTTCTGATATTTATATTGATAAAAGGATTTATTCCTTTTATCTTAGCAAGTATCACCATATCGTATAGATATTGGCACAATTACCTCTTTTTCTATATTTTCGTTTTTTATCAAAGAAACTATCATTTGTGCAGTTTTTTGAGCTAATATATTTATAGGTTGAACAATAGCAGTTATATTATAAAAACTACTTTCTGTTATAAAAGTTCCATCATATGCTATAAATTTTATATCTTTTGGTATGTCTAATTTTCGCTTACGTGCTTCACCTAAGCATGCACAAACCACCATATCAGCACCATATACACCATCAATATGGGGATATTTTTCAAATACATCGACAGCAACTCTCTTAAAATAGTTCATGTCAAATTTATTCCATTCCATTTCATAATTTATCACTTCAATTCCATTTCTAGATAATTCATCTTTAAATGCACTATGATGTAAATATGCTGACATTGAACTATTTTTTATACCTGTTATTTGTAGAGGATACTTACAACCAGCCTTTAACATTGCTTGAGCTGCTAATCTTCCGCCTTTCTCATGATCTGAACGAATAATCGGTATTTTATTATTAATAATTCTATCAAAAGCCACAATAGGTTTATTGACATTATCATATAAATCAACTTCTAAAGAATGACAACCCATAATAATACCATCTATCATTTGTCTTCTTAACATGTCTACAATTTCATGTTCCGCATTCTCTCTTTCAATCGTTGAACAAACCATTATTTTATAATTATATTTATAAAGTGCTATCTCTAATGCACCAATAAAAGCCCCAAAAAAAGGATGTGCTACATCAGGTACAATAATACCAATTATATTTGTACTATTACGATATAAATTTCTTGCTAACTCATTCGGTACATAATTTAACTTTTCTATTGCATCTAATACTTTTTTTCTTGATGCCTCTGATACATAACCCTTATTATTCAATACCAATGATACTGTACTTGGTGCCACCTGTGCCAATTTAGCTACATCACGAATACTAGCCATATTTTAACCACCTTATGATACAAATACTTACAATAAAATTATAACATAAATTAAATAGGACAAAAAATCAAAAAGTAATACACTATATAATATTTTTTAGAAATCCCAAAACCCATTATAATAAATAAAGATTTTATCACTTGATAGCATCGTAAATTATTAAGTCTTATTAATTTTGACATCTTATTTTGACATCATTTAAAATTATTTTATATCACTATAAAAATTATAAGCTTTTTCAATTTCTTTTTTATCTTGTTCGTCAAACAACTGATTTATAGATAAAGTTTTATATACTTCTAATTCTTTTAATATAGATGTATCTATTATAACCTTAAATCCTTTAAAGCCTTTAAAGCCTTTTTTCTTATTCAATTTTCTTCTTATCATGGATAATCTCCTTTCAATATTGAAAGAGGTTATCCTCTATGGTACAATATCACAGAGGGTAACCTCTGTTTTGAGAAGGCAGTCTGTAACACTTTGGTCGGTAGTGCAGACTGTCTTTTATTTTTCTTCATTATAGTAGCCATCTAAGATTTTTTTTGCTGTATCCTTGTCTTTTTTCACAATTTTACTAAACTGTCTTATCATCTCCCATTCATCATCAAATGCAGCTATAGACCTAGTTTTTCTTGTTATAGCTTTTTTAGTTCCAACAGGTCTGCCAGCTCCTGTTCTTCTACCTCCCCAAGTTGTTTTTTTAGTTCCAATCAATTTAATCACCTCTCTACTTATATTATAGCACAATCTTGATTATTAATAAATAAAAATAATCAAGAATATAATAAAAAACTCATCTATCAAATTTTAATCTGAATAGATGAGTTTTATAAATTAATCTAATATTATATATAGCTTTTCTCGCTAAAAAAATAATAAAAACACCCACTAAATAAGTAAGTGTTTTTATTTAACTATTATCATCTTTATGATTACTTCTTCCCTGAATAAATGCAGTAACCACTGTAACTAATCCAACTCCGCCCAATATAGTTCCTGTAATTGTATTACCTTCATGCATTGAAAATATAGCTCCACCTGTGACAAATATACAAAAAACAAAAGCAAATATTAAACCTAATAAACTATCTCTAACTGCCCCTTTTACTGCAATTTTTTCTAAATCTTGACGATGCTTTGCTTGATTTTCAGCTAACATTATAATTCTATCTGCTGCACCTGGTAAAATATTTTCATATTGTTCCAAAACTTCTGGAGCTGGCAAAGGACCTTTATGCACTTTTCGAAAAGTAAACTTTTCCTCTTGTCTATGCACAATAGTTCTTTGTTCACCTTTCATAGGTGTAACATTATTAGATTTTACTTGATGTTTACCTCTCATAGGTGTAACATTATTAGATTTTACTCGATTACTTTTTCTCTTGGTCATAATAATGTATAGCTTTCCTTATATCATTTCCTGTTATTTCCCAATCAAATTTAAAAGCATCTTCATCAGATATGCTTAGAATATTATTTATTTTTATGTTACAAATTTTTCGGGGTTTTAATAAAGACTCAATTCCAAGAAGAAACATCTTATTAAATTTAATAATCATTTCCATAAATATAGCCCCTTTCCTAATATATAATGTTAAGATAATACCACGCAATGCGTGGTATTATCTCAACATTATTGTATTACAATTGGATACCAATATCAAGAAAAATTGTGTTCACAATCACACAGATAAAAATATCTTTACTCTTTTGAATGTATTATACTTGTCTATTAAAAATTTATAAACTCATATCAACTACAACATTAGATATTTCTTATAAAAATTAAAATAGTACTTCAAAAATCTATTATTATTGCTAAAAAATAATTGAAGTCCTTGTATATCAATACTGTTAGTAGTATAATAAAAACCATAAAATTTGATTTTGTTAGATTTAACTTTAACAAGTGTTGTATTTGAATATTCGATTCACTTCATATTTGATTTAACTTTAACAAATGTTGTATTTTCCCTATAACAACAAAAAAGCCCCTATTACCTAGAATTTTACTAAGTAATAGGGGCTTTTTTAGCAATAAAAGAAAACGTTGTTTAATTATAACTCTTTTATTAAATTTTATCTATAATTTTATTTACTTCTGCGATACCTTTACCATCTAGCTTATCTATTATCCCAAGATAAGCCACATTTCTAGCTACTACAGATGTGCTAGTAGTTGTAATTATTTGTTTTTGTAATTTGTCCTTAAGCTTTCGCTTTTCATCATCTAATTTAGATTTAATGAAAATCTTTGCAAATTCTTTTAATATGTTCATACATTCTCCTTTAAAATAATTTTTCTGCGTCAGTGACTCCTCTAGCAATAGCATTAGCAAATTCTTCTATTCTATACATAAGTTTATAGGCATCTTCTTGATTTGAAATAAATGCTGTTTCTACAAGTACAGCAGGCATACTGGTTTCTCTTAATACACACAAATCTGAACGTTCTTTAATGCCACGGTCCACCATATTAAGAGAATTAACAATTTGTGCCTGAATACATTTAGCTAAAATATTAGATTTTCCACCATCTAAAGCATAAACTAATGTTTCTGTTCCTTTTGCACTAGCATTAGCAGCAGAATTACAATGAATAGATATAAAAATATCTGCACCACTATTATTTGCAGTAGCACAGACATTAGGTTTAGCTTTTGTTTCTCCATTTAAATTATCTGATTGCAATAGTTGACATGGATAACCGATTACTTCCATTGTCTTTTTTAATTTTTCGCCAATAGCTAAAGCAATATCTACTTCTCTAATATTATTCGCACAAGCTCCAGGGTCTAAATCCATATCATGCCCAGGATTGATAAAAATTTTTAACATTATGCATACACTCCTTTTATTAAACTGGTCGAATTCGACTAGTTTGCTAAATTTAACTAAAAATAAACTAAATTTTAGCTTAAATCTACCAATAATCTATCGATTACCTTCCAATTAAAGCCTTTAATAGTGCGGTTTATAAACTCTAACTTTACAATTACCTTCCAATTACCTTCCAATTACTTTCTTATCATATAACTGCATTGAATAGGTTCATTTTTTTGCCTTTATTTCTGTAAATTGTGCTAATGTTACTTTTAGTTTTTCTGGAATAGGTAATCCACAGTTAGCGGAGTTTTCTAATATACTTAATGCTTCTCTACCAATAAAAAAGAGCAATACAACGTCTTTCGCCATTGTTTGCCCTATCAAATCTATTCTGTATGTTGTTGCTATAACTAATAAAATAACAACTTTTTTTAATGCACCAGTACCACATTTACCACTATCTAGCTTCATATTTGGATTTATATATGCAGCACTTATACCAGTTATATAATCTATCACCATTAAAATTAAAAGTGATTCAAACGCTGTTGACCATGGCCCAAATAAATGCTGCAACAAAACTCCCACAAAGGCAAAACCTCCTCCAATATACACTTCTAGCCTTGTTGGAATTAAAGAACTAATAAAACTTAAGATTTGCTCATACATATCACCACCTCGTTATTAAAATTTTATTTGATAAAATAAACTACCTGCCATGGTAGCGTATGCATCGTTGTTATCCACATGGTCATCAATAAATTTTTCTTTTCCCCATGCAATAGCAGATGTAATAAGAAATGCTTCAAAAGCCGAACAACCTACATTACGTTGTAATTGGTCCGAAATAATATATCCAGCTGCAAAATGCAGGGCTTTATCTGTTTGGATATTATCCTGTATATCATGTAGTGAATTAGCACTTGCAGTTGCTGTAGATAAACAGAAGGCACAACACAACGCTAATAATAATTTATACATTATCTACACCTTCTTTATTTTTTAAGTTAGAAATTATTTTTTCTTGTATACATTTAGGGCATTTAGGATTAGTACATTTACCATTATCATCTAATTTTTTTGCACACAAACTACAGCGTTTTACCATTCTTCAACTACCTCTTTCATTTCATTATTGGCATTAGACATAAGTTCTTGATATTCTTGTTTTAACTCTTCTTGTAATTCAATATCATTATTAAGCAAAGCTATTATCATTGCATCTTTCAATTCTTTTGTTTGTAATTCTACAGAATTAGATATTGTATTTACTTCAGCAATTTGTTTTTCTTGCTGTGTTGGTTCTGGCATAACATATATTTTAGGTTTTCCTGTTTCCATATCTCTTACATAAATATTTTTACCATCACCATTTACATACAAATCATAATCAGAAGCAGAAATTATATCTACAATAAAGAGTTCTTCCTCTGTCATTTTTTTTACTTTCTGTTTAAGTTCTGTTATATATTCTTTGTTATTTTTTTCTATGTCTTTTGTATTTGCAAATGTTCTAACAGAAGGCGTTCCATCTGCTAAAAAACCCATACAATAATATTTAACATTTGTAGCCATGTTATAATCATCTCCGATTTCAATAAAATTTTATAATGAGGTGGTTTAATATGCGTAAGCCAAATGGCTATGGAAGTGTAAAAAAATTAACAGGTAACAGGAGGAGACCGTTTGTTTTTCTTGTCTCCAAAGAGGGTAAACAAAAACCGCTGGCATATTTTGCTACGCAAACGGAAGCAGAAATTTATGCAGCAGATTACAATAAAAAACATAATAACAAAATCCTTTCAGGTCATGAGATTACTTTTGCAGAACTATATTATAGATGGTTGCCGTTCCACATAGATAAATACCAACCAGCAAAAACAACTATTAATAGCTATAAAGTAGCATTTCAACATTGCCTGCCACTACATGAAATGACTTTAAAGAACATTAAATATTATCATTTACAACAAATAATAGATGATACTAAAAGAAAAGGACTTTCCTACAGTAGTTGTAAGAAAATCCGTTCTTTAATTAGTCTTATGTTTAAATATGGAATTATGATGGAATATTGCAATAAGAACTATGCCAATCTATTAAACTTAGGTAAAAATAAAGCAATCCGTCCACACAAACCTTTTACGAGACAAAAAATAAATAAATTATGGTCTAATATCGATGTTGAAGGCGTCGATACTGTATTAATCCTAATTTATACGGGAATGAGAGTCGGAGAGCTTTTAAACCTTACTAAAGATAATATTTATCTTAGACAAAAGTATTTAAAAATAACTAAATCAAAAACAAAGGCTGGTCTTCGCTCTATTCCTATCCATGAAAAAATACTTCCTCTAATAATAAATAGAATGAATAAATATGGTAAGTTTCTGATATGTGATGAAACTGGAAATCCATATAATTATAGTAAGTATAGGACTTTATGGAATAAAATAATGCAACAAATAAATGCAAAATATCACAGTACACATGACTGTAGACATACTTGTGCAACTCTATTAGATAATGCAGAAGCAAACGAAAATGCCAAACGTCGTATTTTAGGTCATGCGACAGGTGATGTAACTGATACTGTATATACTCACAAAAATCTTAAACAATTACGAAAAGCTATAAATAAGATAAAATGATTTGTTACTAATAAGATACTTTTATTTTTTATAACATCAGTAAAAATAAGGATTTATCTATATTTACTAGTGTTACTAATGTTACTTGTAAAAACCATTAAAACGATATATTTTTCAACTTAAAAACCGTTGTAAAAGCTATCAAGTCTTTAATTGCAACGGTTTATTCTTTATATATAATTTATAAAAATATTAATTATAATCATTGTTTAAATGATTAGCTGTGTTTACAGCTAATTCTTGGGTGTTATCATACAGTTTATTTAATAATAGTTTTAAATTCTCTTGAGATATATAAATATAGCCATTAGGATGATTATTTATATTATCTATTATTTCTTTAGACTCTGTACTCCAGATATAAGATAATTCTTCGATATCTTCTTTCGTTATATGAGTATTTATCATGTCTGAGCTACCCCATTGATATTGATTAGATATGTCCTCTTCTTCTAAAGTTGTAGGCAGTATCCACATTGTATACTCAGGTGTTTTACTTTTAAACTCAGTCTCTTTTTTTGTTTTAGATTCTATAACTATTTTCGTGTTAAATAGTTTTTTTATTTTGGTATATATCTTTTTAAACATATGCATCAACCTTTCATTAGACAGTGGGGAAGTTATAGTAATAATGCTAATACATTAATAACACTAAATTTAAA
>ERZ791821.1640-NODE-1640-length-10694-cov-31.378043_pt1 | contig 10694 bp, 7 predicted proteins | sample MGYA00510300_ERZ791821 | MGnify/ENA primary metagenome ERZ791821 (study PRJEB30046, sample SAMN00792034) | human gut metagenome | study: EMG produced TPA metagenomics assembly of the A metagenome-wide association study of gut microbiota in type 2...
CTGGTGGCTGGCATCAGCGCGGTGTGGGCGCTGGCCCGCATGAGCCGCGGCGGGGCACGCCTGCGCAGCTATGTGTATGAAGAAACGGTAGCCAAACTGCCGCTGCGCTGCCTGTTGACCGGGGTGTTCGCCGCGCTGGCTGCAGTAGGGGAGTGCGTGGATGTGTTCTTGAATGGCGGACAAAACGCTATCCGGTATGCAGTATTATTTGCAGCGCTGGCCGCTGCGGCTGCTGCGGCTGCTTTTGCCGCGGGGCACACCATCCGGGCAGCGGTTTATACCGAAGAATCCGGTTCCGGGCGCGAAGAGTAAAAGACCTTGCACCATAACGCAGAATTTAGCCCGCTAAAGTGCGGCGCGGAAGAATTTTACAAAATTCAGCGTGCTGTTATGGTTATCCTGCTGACTTTTATTTAGATGTTGCCAAAACGGCGTTTTTTGGTTGACAGAAATTGAAAATTGCGATATTATAACATAGTTATTGGTGACATTTGTTTGCGGTGAGGGAACACCGCAAATGCGGAAAGGCTTAAGCCTTTCTTTATTTAACACTCCTTTTGGTAGTGTTAAAATTGCCGCCATTACCAAAATGATTTGGGAGGTTATACAAACATGAAAAACACCAAGCAAGTGCTTGCACTGGCCATGGCTGTTGCAATGGCTGCGGGCCTGCTGGCTGGCTGCGGTTCTTCCGCTTCCAGCAGCGCTGAGTCTGTTGCTTCCAGCGAGGCTACCAGCGAAGCCGCTGCTACCGATACCGGCAGCAGCGATGGCACCCTGGTTCTGGCAGATACCGGCTTTGAGGGCAAGGTCAGCCCGTTCTTCGCCGCTTCTTCCGCTGACCAGCACGTTATCGACCTGACCAACATTGCCCTGCTGGGCGCTGACCGTAAGGGCGAAATGATCCTGAAGGGCATCGAGGGTGAGACCCGCGAGTACAACGGCACCGATTACACCTACTATGGCCCCGCTGACTGCGAAGTGACCGAGAATGCTGACGGCACCGTTACCTATGCCATCAACATGCGCGATGACCTGGTCTTCTCTGACGGCACCCCCATCACCATTGATGACGTCATCTTCAACCTGTATGTTTACATGGACCCGACCTATGACGGTTCCGCCACCCTGTACTCCATGCCCATTGCCGGCCTGGATGATTACCGCAACAGCATGACCACCCTGTCCAAGCTGATTGCTGAGGCAGGCGAGGACAACACTGATAACAGCCTGTTCACCGCTGAGCAGCAGAAGGCTTTCTGGGATGCTGTTAACGAAGGCGGCACTGCATTTGCACAGGAGATCGTTGATAACTGCGTTGCTGCCGGTTACGCTGACGAAGGCAACGTTGCCGCTGCTGCTTCCGCTTGGGGCTTTGACGGCCTGGCCGCTGACGCTACCGCAAAGGATTTCTTCCTGGCTATCGCAGAAAAATATGACTGGAACTTTGCTTCCATGGAAGCTGAGACCGCAGGCTCTGCTCTGTCTGACCTGATCCCGGCTGATGTTTATGCTTACTCCACCACCGGTGTTGCCACCGGCGCTGACGTTGACACCGTTTCCGGCATTGTCAAGACCGGCGATTACAGCATGACCATCACCACCACCGAGCTGTCCAACTCCATGATCTACCAGCTGCAGCTGCCTATCGCCTCCCTGGATTACTATGGCGACCGCAGCCTGTATGATTACGACAACCACTCCTACGGCTTCAAGAAGGGCGACCTGAGCAAGGTTCGTTCTGTCACCAGCGCTCCCATGGGTGCCGGTGTCTACACCTTCAACAAGTACAGCGACGGTGTCATCTACCTGGATGCTAACCCGAACTACTACGAAGGCGAAGCCCTGATCAAGCACGTCAACATGAAGGAGACCCAGGAAGCCGATAAGATCACCGGTGTTCAGGCCGGCACCATCGACATTTCCGATCCTTCTTACTCTCTGGAAGCTGCCAACCAGATCGCTACCATCAACGGCGGCGACTCTGATCTGGACGGCTCTGTCATCACCACCCGTCTGAAGGACTTCCGCGGCTACGGCTACATTGCCCTGAGCGCTGAGAACGTCAAGGTTGGCAACGACCCGGCTTCTGAAGAGTCCAAGGACCTGCGCAAGGCCATCATGACCGTGATCGCAGCTTACCGTGATGAGGGCATCAACTCTTACTACGGCGACACCGCAACCATCATCAACTACCCCATGTCCAACACTTCCTGGGCAGCTCCTTCCGTTACCGACGACGGCTACAAGATCGCTTACTCTACCGACGTTGACGGCAACGAGATCTACACCAGCGATATGAGCGGCGACACCAAGTATGCTGCTGCTCTGCAGGCCGCCCTCGGCTACTTCGAAGCAGCCGGCTACACCGTTGAAAACGGCCAGGTCACCGCAGCTCCGGCTGGCGCCAAGATGGAATACACCGTCAACATCGGTGCTTCCGGCAACGGCGACCACCCCTCTTTCCAGGTTCTGACCAATGCAGCCGCTGCTCTCAAGACCATCGGCTTCACCCTGACCGTCAACGACCTGGCAAACGCATCTGACCTGTACAGCTCTTATCAGTCCGGCGTTGCCGAAGGCTGGGTTGCTGCATGGCAGTCCACCAACGACCCCGATATGTACCAGCTGTACGACAGCAACGGTTCCACCAACTACTACAAGATCAACGATTCTGATCTGGACGAACTGATCGAGGCTGCACGCCAGACCACCGATCAGGATGCCCGTAAGGCCATGTACAAGGAAGCAATGGAGATCATCCTGGATTGGGGTGTTGAACTGCCGGTTTACCAGCGCAGCGAAGCTACCATCTTCTCCAGCGAGCGTGTCGACACCACTACTATCCCCAACGATATGACCCCGTACTGGACTTATCAGTCTGAGATCAACAAGATTGCTCTGAAGTAATTTTTTTCAGCGCAGCCTGTTGTTGAATTTATGGTGAGCAACCGCTCTCTGTACCGATCCGGTTAAGGGGGCGGTTGCTTGCTGTGGTAAAAGCAACGGTACATTTGCAGCCCAAATGTGGCCGTCCCATTCCCCCGGACAGTTCCCTCTGTCCGAGGGAGGGGGATGCCCATATTCGGTATCAAAGTAATGAGGTGTATCTGAAAACAAAGAAAATGACGGATGTTTCGCAAACATGAGGCGAATTTAAGGCAAAAAGCCGCAGGAATCCTTTGTGGATTCCAAGGCTTTTTAACGCAAAATTCAGTCGTGTTTGTAGAAACAGGCTAAGGCAACACCGCACAATTCCCGCCTGACGGCTTAAGCACCGCTCCGGCGGCTGCGGCACGGCATCTGCGTTGCCAAAATGCTCGATAAGACATCCAGTATTATCTGCGCTTTTGGCTTAGCATCTGCCGCACCTCGCTCGCCGTATCGGCACTTAGAATTATGCGGTATTGCCCTAAATTTTCGACTTTTTAGGTACACCATAGGCGAAGCTACAAGGCCCCGGCTCATGTGTATTTTGGAGCCATGCGGCGCAGCCATTAAAAACGCGGCCTCCCTGCCCGCGAAGGAAGGAACGATTTTTCAAGTGCGAAACTACGTCATCAAGCGTATCCTGCTTTCTTTTGTGATCCTGTTTTGCGTTACCTTCATCATCTATGTGATGATGCGCAGCCTGCCCAGCTCTTTTGCCGAGAACATGGCCATGCAGCTGTCCCAGGCACCGGGCGCAAAACCGTATCAGGAATGGCTGGATCAGCTCAACGCAGCCTATGGTCTGGATAAGGGCATCCTGCCCGGTTTCATGACCTGGCTGTCCAGCGCAGTGCACGGTCAGTTCGGTGACAGCTGGAAGTGGAACGTCCCTGTTGTTCAAAAATTCCAGGAAGTTATTGGTCTGTCTGTTGTCATGGGCGGCATCTCCTTTGTGGTGTCCATGATCATCGCTGTGCCCCTGGGCATCCTGGCTGCTACCAAACAGTATTCCCGTACCGATTACGTCATCACCGCTGTGGCTCTGGTGGGCATCTCTCTGCCCAGCTTCTTCTTTGCCACGCTGCTCAAGCTGCTGTTCTCTGTCAAGCTTGGCTGGTTTGACCTGTACGGCCTGGTCGGGCGTGATTATGCCCAGCTCAGCTCGTGGGGCCAGTTCTGTGACCGCGCCAACCATCTGGTGCTGCCCATCGTCACGCTGGTCATTGTTTCCATCGGCTCTACCATGCGTTACACCCGCACCAACATGCTGGAAGTGCTGAACGCCGACTATATCCGTACCGCCCGCGCCAAGGGCCTTTCGGAGCATGTGGTCATCTATAAGCACGCATTCCGCAACACCCTGATCCCGCTGGTTACCATCATCGGCGGTTCCCTGCCCGGCCTGTTCAGCGGTGCCTTGATCACGGAGACCCTGTTCTCCATCCCCGGCATCGGCTACATCTCTTACCAGTCCATGGTTGCGGGCGATATCCCGTTCACTATGTTCTACCTGTCCTTTATGGCGGTGCTTACCCTGGTCAGCAACCTGCTGACTGATATCATGTACGCAGTGGTTGACCCGCGCGTGCGCATTTCTTAAAGAAAGGAGACTGCACCCATGAGTGAGAATACCCAGAACAACACCCCCAAAAAGGAGCAGTACTCCCTGAACGACGACCGCCGCGTTAAGGTGCTTTCGCCCGGCGCGCTGGTTGCCAAGCGGTTCTTCCGCAACCGTCTGGCCGTTGTGGGCCTGACGATGCTGCTTGCCATGTTCGTCTTTTCCTTCATTGGCGGCGTGGTCAGCCCTTACGGCCAGGACCAGCAGTTCTACACCTACACCCAGATGTCCAAAGAGTATGTGGGTGTGACCCGCAACGATAAACTGCGCTTTGTTGTTGCCGATGGCCAGGAGTTCGGCTCCATTGCCCAGAGCAAGGGCAGCGAGGCCATCAAGAAGGGTGAAGAGACCTTTAGCTATAAAGATAACGATTACGAAGTGGAAACCCTGAGCGAGGACCTGTACGTCTTCCGCCAGGGCCGCACTGTGCTGGCTTATGCCGCTAAGGATATGGTCACCGCAGCGGACGGCGTGGCCGAGCTGAGCTTTGATGCCAAGCTGGCCGCCCTGACTGCCCAGGCAGCAGGGGAGACCACCTTTACCGCCGATGGCCAGGACTATGCGCTGGATGACGACGGCAATATCACCCAGAGCGGCAGCGAAGTTGCCTACATCGGCCGCTTTGTCGTTTCCGCTGCCGATGCCAGCGTGGTCATCAGCCGTGACTTCCGCGACCGCCTGGAAGAAGCCATTGACGATAATATTACCGAGTTCACCTACACCGATGCCGACGGCAACGAAGCCGAGTATGACATCGTGTACGATGCCAGCACCGGCGTTTGGAGCGTGAAGCAGATGACGGAAACCTATGTGTTTGACCGTTACGCAAGCCCCAACAAGGAGCACTGGCTGGGCACCGATACCAACGGTATGGATATGCTGACCCGCCTGATGTACGGTGGCCGTGTTTCCCTGATCATCGGCTTCATTGTTGTTGCGATTGAAGGCTCCATCGGTATTGTTATGGGCGGTATCTCCGGCTACTTCGGCGGCTGGGTGGATAACCTCATCATGCGTATCGTGGACGTGTTCTACTGCCTGCCCTCCATGCCCATCATCATCATTCTGGGCGCTGCCATGGATGCCATGCGCATTGATTCCTGGACCCGTATGATGTACCTGATGCTGATCCTCGGCTTCCTGGGCTGGCCCGGCATTGCCCGCCTGGTCCGCGGCCAGATTTTGTCCCTGCGCGAGCAGGAGTTCATGACGGCAGCCGAAGCCTGCGGTATCAGCGCATGGCACCGCATCTTCCGCCACCTGATCCCCAACGTTATCCCGCAGCTGATTGTTACCTGCACCATGAGCCTTGGCTCCACCATCCTGACGGAAGCCACCCTGTCTTTCCTGGGTCTGGGCGTTAAGTACCCGTTTGCATCCTGGGGCAACATCATCAACGATGTCAACAACGCTTATGTTATGACCAACTATCTGTTCATCTGGGTCCCGGCCGGCATCTGCCTGCTGATCACGGTTCTGGGCTTCAACTTTGTGGGCGATGGCCTGCGCGATGCCTTTGACCCCAAGATGAAACGCTGATGAAAGGAGACACACACGATGGCTAAACAACAGGACGGTTACCTTTCCGCCAAGGAGTCGCGGCGTATCTCCAAAGAAAACCGCCGCATTACGGACCAGTACGAAAAACAGCGCAAGCGCAAGAATGTGCCGGAATCTGAGTATCTGACCCAGATGAAAAACCCGGAAAACGCTGTTGAATTTGATAACCTGCACACCTATTTCTTTACCGATACCGGCGTGGTAAAAAGCGTGGACGGTGTTTCGTTTGAAGTTCCCGTGGGCAAAACCGTGGGCGTTGTGGGCGAATCCGGCTGCGGCAAATCCGTTACCAGCCTTTCGCTGATGCAGCTGCTGCAGCGCCCCCAGGGCCAGATCGTTCAGGGCGAGATCCGCCTGAACCTGGGTAATGGCAAAGCCTATGATGTTGCCAAAACTCCCGGCACGGTCATGCAGCACCTGCGCGGCAACTATATTTCGATGATCTTCCAGGAGCCGATGACTAGCCTGAACCCGGTGTTCCGCATCGGTGCTCAGATCGATGAAGTCATCGCCCTGCATGACGGCGAAGGCAAGAGCAAAGAGGACATCAAAAAGCGCACCGTTGAAATGCTGGAGATGGTTGGCATCGCCAACAGCCAGGGTGTATATGAGATGTACCCGCATGAGTTGTCCGGCGGTATGCGCCAGCGTGTCATGATCGCCATGGCATTGGCCTGCAACCCCAAGGTTATCATCGCCGACGAACCCACCACCGCACTGGACGTGACGATTCAGGCCCAGATCCTGGATCTGCTGCGCAACCTGAAGGACCGCATTAACTCCTCCATCATGCTGATCACCCATGACCTGGGTGTGATTGCCGAGATGGCAGATTACGTCGTTGTCATGTACGCAGGCCGCGTGGTGGAAAAGGGCACCGCTCAGGAGATTTTCGCAAACCCGGCTCACCCCTATACCATCGGCCTGATGGCTTCCAAACCGATCGTGGGCAAAAAGGTGGACCGACTGTACTCCATCCCCGGCAAGGTACCCAACCCGGTCAATATGCCCAACTACTGTTACTTTAAGGATCGCTGCGAGATGGCTCTGCCCTGCTGCGATGGTGAATACCCCTGCGAGATCAGCCTGTCCCCCACGCACAAGGTCAGCTGCTACCGCTACTATGAAAATAATCGAAAGGCGGGTGAGTGACGATGGCACAGGCAGAAAACGCAAAAAAGCTGGACTATACCCCCGTCACCTATGATGATCAGTATATTCTGATGGTCAACCAGCTTAAAAAATACTTCCCCATCAAGGGCGGCCTGATGTCCCAGACCGTGGGTCATGTCAAGGCTGTCGATGGCGTTACCTTCAACCTCAAGCGCGGCCATACCATGGGTCTGGTCGGCGAATCCGGCTGCGGCAAATCCACCACCGGCCGTACAATCCTGCGCCTTGCCGGCGAAAAAACCGGCGGTCAGGTACTGCTCAACGGCAAAGAAGTGTACGATATGACCGGCAGGGAGCTGCGTAACCTGCGTACCAAGATGCAGATCATCTTCCAGGACCCGTTCTCCAGCCTGTCCCCGCGTCTGCCGGTTGGTGAGATCATCGGTGAGGCTGTGCGCGAGCATAACCTGGTGCCCAAGGCAGAGTTCAATGATTATATTGACCAGGTCATGGATAACTGCGGCCTGCAGCCCTACCACAAAACCCGCTATCCGCACGAATTTTCCGGCGGCCAGCGCCAGCGCATCTGCATTGCCCGCGCCCTGGCCCTGAACCCGGAGTTTGTTGTGTGCGACGAACCGGTCTCTGCACTGGACGTTTCCATTCAGGCCCAGATCATCAATCTGCTGAAAGAATTGCAGGATAAATATAACCTGACCTACCTGTTCATCTCCCACGATCTTTCTGTTGTTGAGCATATTTCGGATACGGTCGGCGTTATGTACCTGGGCAACCTGGTGGAGTACGGTGCAACGCCGGATATCTTCAGCCATCCGCTACATCCCTACACCAAGGCACTGTTCAGCGCCATTCCTATCCCGGACCCGACCATTCGCCGCGAGCGCATTGTGCTGCAGGGCTCCATTCCGTCCCCGGCCAATCCGCCCAAGGGCTGCAAGTTCCATACCCGCTGCCCCTATGCGACCGAGCGCTGCAAGACCGAAGTGCCGCAGCAGCGTGAGGTGGAACCCGGCCACTATGTTGTGTGCCACCTGTACGAAAAATGAAGCATAACGAACCCTTTGAGGATGACGGCCGCACCGTGGCCGATATGAGTGGCATTGAGCACGACAGTATCTGGCTGCCGCGCCGCCGCAAGCAAGGCCATACCCCCGCGCGGCAGCCCCAACAGGCTGCTGACCGTCCCTGGGAGGAAGACCCCCAGCTGACCGGTAAGGAGCGCCTGTGGGCGATCCTGGGTGCGCTGAAAGCTACCCTGCTGATTTGTGGCGTCTACCTGCTTGGCCTGCTGGCCCTGCTGGCGCTGCTGTTTACCCTCTGGCATTAAAAAATACCCCCGCCTTTGTTTTGGCTGTGTGACAGCTGGAATAAGGACGGGGGTGTTTGGTTTTGTGGGGGAAGGGCAACTTGCCCAGTAAGGTGGGGGCACCCGACCCCGCCGAGAAACGTAAATATTTGCTGCAAACCTACAAACATTTGTAGGGGACGATGCTTGCATCGTCCCGCAGATGAGCCTATGCGGTGAATTTTGTTAATGGTATTCGGGACAAGGTTTCGGAACGGTCAAGACTGTTCCCTACAGAAGCTTTTTTAGCATGTGGTGGATGATTTATGTTCCTCAAGGACGGGATGAGAGCATCCCACCCTACAGTGCCTAAATAAAAGTACAACACAAAAGCGCACCGCACACCCTATCCAAGGGGTTGCGATGCGCCTTTTATTCTTCATTGCTTTCTTGATGGAAAATAATATTATTGTGTTATGGCAACACCGCACAATTCCCGCCTTACGGCTTAAGCACCGCTTCGGCGGCTGCGGCACGGCATCTGCGTTGCCAAAATGCTCGATAATGTCGGGTTGCGGTACCCGCATCGTGCTTCGGGGGCAAAAGCCCCTCGCACTCTGCGACCGCTGCCCCTGCTTCGGTTCGCTGTTTCCGCCACTGGCGGCGCTCACCTTTGCAGCATCCAGTATTATCTGCGCTTTTGGCTTAGCAGCTGCCGCACCTCGCTCGCCGTATCGGCACTTAGAATTATGCGGTATTGCCTTATATTATTAAAGCTTCTGCTTCCTTCTTTTCAAAGAAGGAACAAAAAACCCCCGTAAATCAATGCAGATGCAGATGGCGGGGCACGCCGTCGATGTAGATGGGGGTCAGCTCGGCCTGGATGAGGGGGCGGGCATAGTGATGGAATGCTTCGGTCACATGCATGCCGTCCGGGCTGATCCAGTCATCCGGCACGCGCTTTTCCAGGTTGGCAACCTTCTGCACATCTACCATCTCGGTTTCGGTGCGGTACGGCATATCCGAAATGCGACGGATGGCGCACATCTTACCGGTTTCGCCGCGGTAAGCAGCTTCCACCGAAGCACCGCCCACTTGGTATGCCTCGGTAATGTCGGTGCGGCTTGCCAGATGGGAGGCACAGCGCTGCAGGGTAGAGAACTCGATCGCGCGGGTCTTGCAGCCCAGGCGCACATGGATCAAATCCGCCAGGTAGCGGCTGGTGCCGGACAAAATGGCTTTATGGCCAAAAGCATCCAGCTGGCCTGCTGTGGATACCAAATCACACAGGAAAACGCCGTCCTTGTTTTTTACACCCTCGCTGGCCGCAATGATGACATTGTGGCGGTCTTTTTCCAGCTGGGCTACTTTTTCCAGGAACACATTCTCGTCAAAGGGGCGCTCCGGCAGCAGAATGATGTCCGGGCCGTTGCAGTCAGCCCCGGCAGCCAGGCTGGCGGCACCGGCCAGCCAGCCGGTATGGCGGCCCATGATCTCGGCCACCGTTACGCTGCGGATGTCATACACGCTGGAATCACAGATGACCTCTTTCAGGATGGTGGCAATGTACTTGGCGGCACTGCCGTAACCGGGGGTGTGGTCGGTGTACATCAGGTCGTTGTCAATGGTTTTGGGCACGCCGATAAAGCGGATCTCGCTGCCCTTGGCAGCCCCGTAAGCGGAAAGCTTGGCAATGGTGTCCATCGAATCATTGCCGCCAATGTAGAACACAGCCCCAATGCAGTACTTGGCAAACAGCTCAAACAGCTGCACAAAGGGGCGTTCGTCCGTGGCAGGGTTGGGCAGCTTGAACCGGCAGCTGCCCAGGTAACTGGACGGCGTGCGCTTGAGCAGCTCAATTTCCATCTTGTCGTCAAGGCGGTCATCCAGGTCCACAATCTTGCCCTGCAAAAGCCCTTGAATGCCATACTCCATGCCGTATACATGGGCGGCGCCCAGAGCTTTGGCAGCTTCATACACACCGGCCAGGCTGGAATTGATCACAGCAGTCGGCCCGCCGGACTGGCCGACCAGTACATTTGTTCCCCAAGACATAAGAAAGCCCTCCTTATTTTTGCAGCCATCATGCTATCTTAAGGCAATACCGCACAATTCCCGCCTAACGGCTTAAGCACCGCTCCGGCGGCTGCGGCACGGCATCTG
>ERZ791821.1650-NODE-1650-length-10621-cov-4.688435_pt1 | contig 10621 bp, 10 predicted proteins | sample MGYA00510300_ERZ791821 | MGnify/ENA primary metagenome ERZ791821 (study PRJEB30046, sample SAMN00792034) | human gut metagenome | study: EMG produced TPA metagenomics assembly of the A metagenome-wide association study of gut microbiota in type 2...
AAATGCTGATAGATACTGTGTTTTAGCGGATAATCAGATTTTTATTGTGTTTTTCATATAAAAAACGATGATATTTATTTATATTTCTGCCAATGGCATATAGCATGAATTCTTTATATCGTACTGTGCATTTTTACTCTTAATACTCTCGTCTTTAACCATCCCACTATGTCATTTCGATTAAGTCTTGCCTTACATTCAAATTTATCATTTTCTAATTTTATATCCGCTATAATTTCTTCAAGATACATACTATTTACCCCTTATAATTGAATTACTTCAATGCTACTTCAAAGTCACTTCAAAGTCATTTCAAGTTACTTTGAAGTGATATAATAAAAGTATTTTCTTTCAGATTTCAATTTATTCACTCTTCTTCAACTTCCCCTCACGTTAATCACATCCATTGGTGACATGTACTGCAAAGTGCACATAAAAACGGGATAATGTTTTTCCACACTATCCCGTCCTCAATCATATAATTTTCATTTTATTTCATTGTCTTTTCAAGTTCCCATGACCGAATGCTTTCAATAACTAGATCTCCGCCAATTGCTTTCACTTCATTTTTCTGATCATCATCCACATTATATATATTACAAGAAAAATTATTCTGATAATCATTGCTGAATATTTCTAATGAAATTTTGTCAGAATAAATATGGATATCCAGATGCTCTTTGCCCATTAAATTCAATGGACATCTTGCGACTCCTTTACTCCATCCATCAGAATCATTACGATCAAAATATGCTTCCGCCTTCTTCAGATCAAATAGTATTTCCGTCTTCTTTCCCTGAGACATTCTTAAGTTCAGCCTTATTTTGTCTGCAGTTGATTTTTTCAGATTTATCCGCATTTCCGTTTCATAAACACAGCCGCTCCGAAGTTCTTTTTTCTCGTCTTCTTTTATCAGAATGTCCGCTTCTTCCTGCTTATTCTTCCGGAGATCCTGTAATTCTTTTACAGGAATAAACTTTAATGTATTATCTTCTGCTAATACCGCCTCTCTCGGAATGTTAAAGAATCCGCACCAGCCTTCTTGATATGTCGGACCCCAGTCTTTCCAAAATGGCATCCAATCCCATGCATTCGCCCATCCTACCAGAATCCTTCTGCCATCCGGTGCCAGGAATGACTGTGGTGCATAATAATCAAATCCCCAGTCAATTTCCCCTGAAATTGTATAGAAAAATTTTCCGGTATCATAGTCAAAATCTCCCACCAGATAAACACTGGTGCGCTCTTTTCCTCCCATCGGAGAGAACATCAACACATATTTATCTCCTACCGGATAAAAATCCGGGCACTCCCACATATAGCCCCATTCGCCTCTGCTCTCTGCAAGGACATTGACAAATTCCCAGTGGAACATATCTGTCGATTTATACAGTCTTGCCTGTGCAAATCCATTTTTGCTTGCTCCACAGACTACATAATAGGTATCATCATGTTTCCACACTTTCGGATCCCTGAACAGATCTGTTGGAACACCTTCCGGTGCTGTGATCACCGGGTTCCCTTCATATTTTTCAAAGTGGATCCCGTCTTCACTATATGCGATACACTGTGCCTGTTCAAACCCATTTCCATTATTACAGGTTCCTGTATAGATCAGGAATAACTTTCCATCATGTTCAATCGCACTGCCGGAGAAGCAGCCCCCCTTCAAATGATCATCATATACTTCACTTGGTGCAAGCGCTAATGGCAGATACTCCCAATGAATCATATCTTCACTGACAGCATGTCCCCAGTGCATACAGTCCCAAAATCCGGAATATGGATTATATTGATAGAAAAAGTGATACTTTCCTTTAAAATATATCAACCCATTTGGGTCATTGATCCATCCAGTTTCTGCCATAAAATGATAGTTCTGGCGAAATTTTCCCTGCTGTATTTTTTCTCTTTTTGCTTCAATTTCTTTCTGGGCTTTTTCTATTCTTTCAATCATCAGTTCTTTTGACATATTGTGCCTCCGGTATTATTACTTATATTCTTCACGAAGTTTCTTTGCAAATTCAGTATTAAGCTTTGATTCCCGGCGGGCCTTATTTTCTTTAATTCTGAACTGTTCTTCTCTTGCAGGCTTATACTCTTCCCAGCGTTTTGCCCATGATTCTCTTGCTTCTTTCATTTCTTCTGTTAATTCCGGCATCTGAAGATTACGTTCTGGAAGTACCGGTACATTTGGAATTCTCTCTTCTACAGGAAGAATCGTAATTGGTTTTGCTGTTGGCAGTGTCTGATACCAATATGCCGTTGAACTCCAGTCATCTGACAGATGGTTCGCATGTCCATGTTCAATCGTAACTTTCAGACTCTTCTCAAATCTTACTGGATCTGTAATGTGGAAACGATAAGATACCTGGAATCCATCCGTATCACTTTCATGTACAATTGTTCCAAAGAATGGATATGCATTTTTCTGCATTCCCCATGCATGATTGAAATAATCCTCTGTTCCTGTACCATTTAATGACGGGTATTCCTCTCCATCAATGAAGAACATATCATTTCCTTCTCCCCACCAGCTTCCCTGGTAGTGTTTTACAGTAAGGTTACATCCTACATAATGTCCCGTTCCTTCTACGTCAAGCACCGTATAGTTATTCTCACCTTTAAAATTGGTTACATTATTAACTTCCGGACAGTTTGTCTGAAGGTCTGGTCCCCAGCCCTGACAAGGATTTTCTCTGTGCCAGCTTGCATGGAAATATGCTGTATTCTCATCCAGTGGCTCTTTATACATTTCATAGTCAATATTGAAATATAAAATAAATGGAAGTTCGTTTTCATTTACAATCTCAATTTTTGCTTTTTTATTAAAAGGCATTGGGAAATAGCATGACACAGAACAAGGAGCTCCATATCTTCCTGCTTCTTCTGGTTTCAGCGAAACATTAAATGGCAGCGAAGAAAAATTGCCCGGATAACTGTTACCAATACAGAAGAAATCTCCCAATGGTGCAAGTACACTTGGTGTATCCTGATCATCCCATGTAATCTTGATCAGAACTTTTCTATAATAGAATGGATCATAATCATCCCAGATAACTCCAAGTGCCGGATGAATCTCCATAACCGGAGCTGCTGAAGCATTTAATACCGGATCAAGAATACTTGGTGCTACTACTTTTCTGCAGGAAGAAGTCATCCAGATATGTGTGATACATCCAGGTCCTTCCACTTCTCCAAGAGAGATTGTCTCACCTGCCGGGATTTCCCAATAATCCTGATTCTTACCTCTCTGATCCCAGCTGGCAAGTCTTCCGTTTCTGGCTTTTTTTACAGTTGTCAAATCTTTAAATAATCCTGATACATTGCTCATAATATAAGTCTCCTTTTCTTTTTGTTAATAATTATCCTTTCACAGCTCCCGCTGTCATACCCTCTACAATATTCTTCTGGAATAATCCATAGAAGATCAGTTCCGGAACAATAATCATAAGACTGGATGCTACAATTCCACCATAATCTACCGTATAATTTCCTTTGAAGAATGAAGCTCCCATAGAAAGTGTATAATCAGATACATCTTTCAGCATTACAGATGCATACGGATATTCATTCCATATGTATAACACGTTAAAAATGACAATTGTTGCAATAACCGGCTTTGCCATTGGCAAAATAACTTTCACCATCAGCTGCCAAATGTTACAGCCATCTATTACAGCCGCTTCGTCAATTTCCGTAGGAAGCTGTTTCAAATATGCTGTCAGAAGAAGCGTATTGAATGAAATCGAACTTGCTGCATATGGAAAAATCAAAGCCCATTTTCCTCTCAACCCGAAAAAGATATTAATCTTATATACCGGGAACAATAAAATAAATGGTGAAACAGATAATCCCAAAATCAAAAATCCATACAATAAACTCTTTGCCTTCGGATGCTTAAATTCCATTCTTGCAATTACGAAAGAGCTGCAGAATGTAATAATAAGTTCCAACACAACAGATAATATACATACAACAAAAGTGTTCGCATATAATTGTGGAAAGTTCAATGTTTCCAATGCATGTTTGAAGTTGTCGAGATTAAATGCCTTCGGCATTGCCAATGGATTAGACATGATCTCTGAACTTGTTTTGAACGAAAGCAATACCATCCATAAAAATGGAAATACAACAATCACTGTTATTATGATCATCGCAGCATACATTGCAATTTTCTTTCTTTTCGGTACCATTCCTATTCACCTCTTTCTCTTGTAAGTATTGAATAAATACCTGTGATCACCAGTGAAAGAAGGAATGTAAATGTAGCCAGAGACATTCCATAACCATAATCTCCACTGTTAAATGTCATTGAGTAACTATATGTAACCAACGTCTCAGACAGGTGGTTTGGACCTCCTCCTGTTGTCTGCTGCACAATTTCAAAGATCTTAAACACTCCTGTAATGATCAGAACCGCTACTGTTGAAATCGTTGATTTCATCATTGGAATTGTGACATACATTGTCTTCTGTATAAAGCTTGCACCATCTATTTCTACCGCTTCCAATACCTCTCCCGGTATCATTTTAAGACCTGCAATAAATACCGTTACCAGATATCCTAATTGCTGCCAGAAATAGATAATCGCGATACTATACGGAGACAGTGTATTGCCGCCTATCCATTTTTGTTTCAATCCAGATGCCCCTATCGCATCCAGTACATTATTGATAATACCAATGTTTGGATCTAATATATAAACCCAGATAATTCCAACAATGATCGGTGCGATAATCGCAGGAGAAAAGATTAATGACTTTGAAAAATCCACTCCTTTTAATTTATTATTCAGTAACAAAGCAATGAGAAAAGATAAAGACAATAACAATACAAATGCCAATATAAACATAATCATTGTGTTCTTTAAGGATATCCAAAACAAACGGTCTTTAAATAATCTCATATAATTTGTCAATCCGTTGAATGTAGCCTTTCCAATTCCAGAATATTTTGTAAAACTATATCCAATTGACATTCCAATAGGAATAATAATAAATACCATATACACAACCAGTGTCGGAATTACCAATCCTATCTTGTATCTCTTTTTACTTAACCAATGCATACGCTCATCCTCTTTATATCGGGAACCACCATGATAAATCTTCATGGCGGTCCCATGCAGTGTCAGCCAATATTAACGTCTGTCTAGTTTGCTGCTGCCGAATCCATATTTTTTAAAGCATCTTTCGGACTGTATGTTCCCTGCATAACACCAAATATTGCATCATACATTGCTTCCTGAACTGCCGGAGTAACTGTCTGGTCCGGAGCTGCTTTTGGTGTTTTCCATCCATTTCCAAGTGCTGTGATCATTGCATTCATTGCATATTGTGAATCTGTTGCTGCAATACCATCATAATTGGTTGCCGGGAAAATGGATCCTTCATAAGAAATCTTTGCTGCTTCTTCTCCATAATAATATTTCAAAAATGCATATACAGCTTCTTTTGCTTTATCGTTATCTTTTACCTCTGAACTAACTACCAGCGGAGCTGCCGGAACTTTCATTGCAATATTCTGTTCATATGAAGAATCCTCAAATTTTGGTCCCCACCAGAATCCGATGTGTTCACCGATATTTTTATCAAATTCTGCACAGTCCCACTGGCCTGTTCCGAACATTGCTGCTTTTCCTTCATTAAAGAGCTGTTTTGCGTCGAAATATTCAATCGTTGCCATATTTTCCGGAACTGCTCCGGCATCTGCAAGTCCTTTTATTTTTTCAAAACATGCATTCATATCATCGTTTGAATATTTTGCCTTATCACCAGTATAGGATTTTTCATTATCTTCCCATCCATATCTTGAAAAGAATTCATTGAACTCCCACATTGAGTATCCGCTGTTCTTACTTCCGATTGCGATTGGTGTAACTCCTGAATCTTTCAGTTTTGCGATCATATCAAGGAATTCGTCATAAGTTGTATCATCTGTTGGATAAGCAATCCCAGCTTTATCAAACAAATCTTTATTATAGAAAAATCCCTGAACATTACTTTGATATGGAAGTCCATACTGTACTTTTCCATCATTGAATGCATCTTCCATACCATCCAGTGCATCATCAATGTCTTTATTTTCTTTCAGGAAATCAGACATATCTAATAAGTATCCGGCCTCATTGTATTCCGGTGCCTCCGCTGAATCTAAATGTACAATTTCCGGAAGACTTCCATCCTGTGCTGCCAGTTTCATATTTTTTGAATGTGCTTCTGTATCAGCTGCTACGAATTCTACTTTATATTTTCCTTTATTTTCTTTGTTAAATCCCTGAACAATATTGTAAGTAACCGTTTCCTGTTTTTTTGGGTTTGCCACATGAATACCAAATTTAATGACGGTTGCCCCGTCCGCATCCGTTTTTGCTTCTTCTGATGACTTACTTCCTCCGCATCCGGCAAGCAGTCCCATCGACATCGCTGCAACTAATACTGCAGATGTAACCTTTTTTAAACTTTTTTTCTTCATGGTTTTTCCTCCCTAAATGAGTAGATTGTTGTTTGTGGAACCCGTTCCATATTCCTCAAAAAAATAATTCCGTATCTTTCCTTTTCATGGAACCCGTTCCATGTTTGTTTAAAAAAATAAATTCAGCTGTGCACGTAACTGATTTGTATAATCTATATATAACTCTTAGCTGCTCAGATGTCAACATTTTTTCGTCATTTCGTTTATTTTATCAAATTTTGTGCACTGTTTTTGTGCATTTTTACCATTCCATTGTTGTTCTCCCCTTTCTCACAGATACTCCTAATGTTACTTTTTCATTTTTATATGTCTTCCCATTAACCAATTCACAAATTAACCTGGCCGCCTCTTTTGCCAGTTCTTTTGTCGGTTGAACGATTGAAGTCACACTTGGTTCTACTGTCTGTGTAATATATGTTCCATCATAAGCCACACATTTTACATCCTTCGGAACCTTTTTATGTCTTCGGATAACCTCATTCATACACTCGATTGCAACCAGATCTGTTCCGAATATCCCATCAAATTCCCATTCATCCAGTCTGTCAAACAAATCTTTTACCGCATACTTATAATACCCCAGATCAAATTTATTCCATGCCAGTTCATAATCAAAGCACTCTACTCCCTGTTCCTTCATAATTCTTGCGAATTCAAAATGTCTTTCGTGATATGGCGACTCTACTGCAGTTGAACCTCTGAAATGTACTATTTTTTTACACTCATTCTTAAGCAGAATTTCCGCCGCCAGTCGTCCGCCCTCCTTATGATCGACTGCAACTACAGGGATATCTTCTCCCAAATAACGGTCAAATGCAACGATTGGTTTTTTTATTTTTTTGTACTCTTCTACATCTAAGGAATGTACGCCTGTAATCACACCATCCACGATATGCCTGTTTAGCATATCCAGATATTCGAGTTCTGCATTATGTGCCTTATCTGTATTACATAACATGATCTTGAATCCTTCATTATAGAGTTCTGCTTCAATATCATGTACAAGTTCTGCAAAAAAAGGAATTTCTACTGTTGGCACCAGAACGGCAATGATCCCACTCTTTTTATGATACAGATTTCTGGCAAGTTCATTCGGTGTATACTGAAGATTTTTCATAGCCTCTTCTATTTTTTCACGTGTCTCATCCGATACATATCCACTGTTATTCAGTACTCTTGATACTGTTCCAACACCGACTCCTGCCTTTTGTGCTACATCTTTTATACTTGCCATGTTTACACCTCCTCTCATTTCAACAATTTATTATAACAGAACATTTACACAAGCTCTAGTTTCATTTTTCGCTTTGTTATATCTTTATGTATCTTTAAACGCCCAAATTAGAATATTACTTTTCTTCTCTCTTCTTCAACTTCGAATAATAACTGTCCGCAGTATAAAGCGCCGCCACCGGATTATGCCCCAATACACGGTCTTTCGTCACTGCTGTCGTAGTCAGTGCCTCGGAATATTTGTAAAACAGACTGTCATGCCCCACACAAAGTCCGACCACAACATTCAGGTCCGTCTTCGCCTTGTTCAGAAGCTTTGCCTGCAGGATCGGATTACACATATTCACACCGACACCTTCGCAGCATTCCGGGATGCCGACCGATGTTTTCTTCTGTGTCCCTGCCTTGCAGCCGACACCATACACCTCAAAGCCGTGTCTGCGCAGGATATCTGCCAGGATACGGCTTTCTTTCAACAATCCGACACAGGTTGCGATCCCGATCTTTTTCGCATTAATCTTCTTTGCGAAATCCATGATTTCTTCGACACGGGTATGTTTGCAGTAATTCTCATACTCTACTTCAGCTGCAGCGATCGTTACTTTACGGTTGTCATCCTCGTTGTAGCACTCCATTGCTTCATTTAAGACTTCTTCATCCATGTGTGTTGTCAGACAGAAATCCGGATAGGTTTTATCCATTTTGTTGCAGTTTTTTACTGCGCAGTCGATACAGGACATGTCTTCTTTTTTCATTTCTTTATTCTCCTTTTGTATACCTTGGTATCTACAGCGGCCTGCCGCTGACAGATTCTCTATATTAAGCTTTACTCTGTAAAATATCCTCTATTTCTTTTATACTCATATCTGTCACTTCGGCAATCTGCTCGACAGAAAATTTGTCTTTCATATTTCTGATGATCTTTTGTGTTGCTTCGTTCCGTCCTTCATCTACCAATATCTTCCCTATTTTCCACATTTTCAAATCCTCCTTGATCTCTTCCAGATCCATTTCATCTAAAAATTTCTCTGCCATTGCATACATCACCGCCTCTATCTTCTCTTTGTCGATTGGCAAGTGTCCTGTTATCTCCCTCATCACAGCAAAACTTCTATGAAATCTTTCCTTTTGTGAACTTTCACCGCCCATCAAAGAACACATTGCCAGTTCAACCAGTTCCTCTCTTGCAATTTCTTCTCCTGTTTGAATCTTTGCTTCTAACGTTCCAAGTAACTGGTCTGCATTTCTCCCTTGCAGAATGATTGGATGTACACGATATGTATTGATTCCTTCCGAATACTCTGTAACCGGGTTCTTAATATTTCCCGAAAATAATACATACGTTGTAATTGCTACTCCATACTGATAACTCGTCAGTGCTTCATAAGTCCGGAATCGCTTTAATCCCTGTACACCTTCATTTGTACTCTGAAATTCCAGATGCGCCCAAGAATTATCTTCCATCTCATAATTAAAATCCTGATACATTTTCTTTAATTCCAAATGTACAATCTCTGTAGGTGCCACTCTCTTCACTTTTCCTTTTATATTCACTAAAGGAAATAACTCTTCTGCAAAGAACAATGCCAATGTTTTCATTGCGGCATCTTCCTGTTGCGTATTCTGACTTCCGACATTTGCCAGATCTTTCTTCTGTTTTTTATCTGCCATATAGTATCCTTTCTGGAAATACTATACAGAGAAACTATCTTTACTTCATAATAACAAATACTTATACTACAGACAATGGTTTTCCGTTTTTATTTTCTTATTTTTTGTAGTTCTTTTCTATGAGAAATGTTCCCCGATTCAGGGTTGATTTGTCATGAATTGTCGATTCTGATTTTTGAAAAATTATTGAAAATTATCTTTTTAAACTTGAAGATATATGACAGTCTCTCTGATAGACCATCATCTGTGGGTTTATACTATCATGTATACTATTTTTCGTCAATAAAAAGGAGATTATTACACTCATTTATTAATGAGTTATAATAATCTTCTTTTTTAATCATCGCACGTTTAAAATCTGTAGTCTTTTTTTACTCTTCCGCTATCTCTTTTTCCGGTTCTTCATCCTTCTCCAGCACCAATATATCCGCTATACTGCATCCCACATAATCGCAGATCTTCGCAATCGTGGCCAGATCAACTCTCACGACTTTGTTCTTACAATAATTATTCAGCTGGGTATGCTGCAGCTTACATGCATAGCATAACTGATTCTTGCTGATCTTTCTCTCTTTTAATACCTTTTCCAGTTCAATCTTAATTCTACTCATCTTTCGTACCATCCTATAACTGAAGTATACTAAGATTTCGGTTGAAAAAATAGATGTGATAACTTACACTGTATTTATATAGATGTATTTATATACACTGTAAGAAATTACCATTTAGGAGGTTTGCCTTGAAAAAAAGAAATATCCGAATCCTAGCTATATTATTGATCATTGCATTCTTTTTCTCCTTTATTCAAACCAGACCTTATTCTGTCAGGCATTCTACTATCTATACTAATGATAATACGCTAGAAATCGAGCTATATATAGTAACGAATCGTTTCTTCGTCATCCATCCGGATCAGTATTGCAAAGAAATTATTCAGAAGCACCGGCGTATTAACAAGCTTTCCGCTGATACGACTTATCAGATTGTTCTGTTTGCAAATTCATGGTGTTTTAAGAAAGGATATTCCTGCGCAGAATATAAATATCGGGTTGACAATGATAGGATTCAATTACAGAAATAATGTATTATAAAAAGCACAAACCTCCTTTTTTTAATAAGCAAAAGGCTTGTGCTTTTATATTGAAATATTAAAAAAAGACAGAAATCAAATCGATTTCTGTCTTCAACTCCCCGAGTTGGGTTCGAACCAACGACCCTTCGGTTAACAGCCGAATGCTCT
>ERZ791821.1662-NODE-1662-length-10530-cov-2.007637_pt1 | contig 10530 bp, 9 predicted proteins | sample MGYA00510300_ERZ791821 | MGnify/ENA primary metagenome ERZ791821 (study PRJEB30046, sample SAMN00792034) | human gut metagenome | study: EMG produced TPA metagenomics assembly of the A metagenome-wide association study of gut microbiota in type 2...
ATCCGCGGCATGATTCTGATGGCGCTTTCCAACAAGACCGGAGCCCTCGTTCTCACGACCGGGAATAAGAGCGAAAGCGCGGTCGGCTATTCGACGCTGTACGGTGACCTCGCGGGCGGCTTTGCGCTGATCCGCGATGTACTGAAAACACGGGTTTACCGGCTCTGTGCCTGGAGAAACCGGCAGGAGCCCGTGATTCCTGAGCGTATTCTCACGCGTGCTCCGTCCGCTGAGCTGCGTGAAGGGCAGAAGGATGAGGACTCGCTTCCGCCCTACGCGGTGCTTGACCGGATCATCGAAAGCTATGTTGAGAAACGCATGGCTCCCGGTGACATTGCGCGCCTTGATGGGATGAATCCTGAGACGGTAAAGCGCATAATCACCATGATCCACCGCTCTGAATACAAACGCCGTCAGAGCCCGACCGGTCCGAGAATCTCGCCTGTGGGGTTCGGCCGCGACTGGCGGTATCCCATCACGGGGAAAGTTAATTTCTAATTTGTCTGCATTCCAAAAAAGGATAGGGAAAGATGAAACAGATTGTCGCGATCATCAAACCGTTCAAGCTTGATGAAGTCCGGGAGGCTCTGGCGGATCTGGGGATCTCCGGGCTTACGGTCACGGAGGTCAAGGGATTCGGCCGCCAGAAGGGCCACACGGAGCTCTACCGCGGAGCCGAGTACATTGTTGACTTCCTTCCCAAGGTGAAGATTGAAACCGTGGTGTCGGATGATCTCTGTGACACCTGCGTTGAAGCGATTCAGAAAGCGGCCTACACGGGCAAGATCGGTGATGGCAAGATTTTTGTGAGCTCGCTTGAGCAGGTTATCCGCATCCGTACGGGTGAAACCGGGGACGCGGCGGTCTGATCAGACTGAGTGCTGTGCGCTGCCGTCTGGCAGCAGAAAGGGCGCCTCTTTCTTAGCGGGCGCCCTTTTTTGATTTTGAATCAGTGTTCGAGTCCGATCAGGAAAGCAATGACTGAGCCCAGTCCGAAAAGCAGAATGCGGTTCCGGAAGGCTTTGTGACCGCCGCCTTCCACCGCAAGCCTCGGAATCAGTTCACACATGGAGATGTAGAGGAAGCTTGCCGCGGACAGCGCGAGCGCGTAGGGAAGCATCCCGCGGATCCAGTCAAGCACCAGATAGCCGAGAAGGCCGCCGGTCGCGGCAGAGGCTCCCGCGAGCAGCAGAAGCCGGAAGGCCTTTTCGCGGCTGAGTCCGGAGCGGGTGAGCAGCACAAAATCCCCCACTTCCTGCGGAAGCTCATGAAGGAGAATGCCCGCCGTAATGGCCCAGCCAAGGTGCGGCGAGACAAGAAACGAACTCGCGATCACGATGCCGTCCGTAAACGTATGCAGAGAGTCACCGATCACGATCGGCCACACTCCGCGGATCCGGAGAGAGCCGTCTATCGGCTTCTCGCAGCCGTGGCTGTGGTGATGCAGATCGAAAAGCTGCTCAAGCGTAAAAAGCAGCACGCAGGCTGCCCATAGCGCGATGCCGATGTGACGGGGATCCGCCGCGTGCTCGAATGCCTCAGGCAGCAGGTGAGTGAAGGCAAGCGTAAGGAGAAGACCGGTGGAAACGCAGGAAAGCCCTGCGCCCCAGCGGTCCAGAATGCGGCCGTTCAGCGAATACGCTGTGACAATCGCGATGACAGTCGCGAGAAGGCAGGCCGAGATAATGGAAAAAAGCAGCATGTTCTGACGGTTACGGTCCTTACGGTCTCGGAGCCGAGTACGGGGCGTGGGCGAGACCCTTCAGAAGCACAATCAGGGCCCCAGATCCGCCGTCAATTTCCTGCGCTTCAGCAAACGCCATCACGCAGTCACACTGCTTCAGCCACCGGCGCACCTTTTCCTTCAGCACTGAGTGTCCGCCCTCGCTTCCATACCCCTTTCCGTGAACGATACGGACACAGCGGGCTCCTGATTTCTGCGAGGCCTTCAGAAACTGCATGACGGCCTCACGCGCCGGATCCACCCGAAGACCGTGGAGATCAATGTGGTTCTGCACGGTCCAGTCGCCGCGGCGCAGTTTTTTGCAGATATCCGGCGGCAGGCCGTCGCGCCAGAAGCATCGCCCGTCCTCACTCTGCAGGAAGGTGAGGGGATCAACATCGTCCGAGATGGAGGCCTGAAGGACTGCCTTATGCTCAGCCTGGGTCTGACGGGGAATCGGTGCGGGTTTCGGGTGAGGAAGCTCCGCGCGCTTTTTTGTCCGGATCGGTTCCACGCCCATATTGGACATAGCGGATGCGAACGTCTGGGCGTCATGCGCCTGCTTTTCCTTCAAAGCCTGAGCGCGTTTCCGCTCTTCCTCTGCGGCCCGGGCTTTCTCCTCAAGCTCCTTGCCGATTTTCTTCAGATCCTGAAAACTGCTGAGTGTTGTCATTCTGATGCCTTAAACCTAACCGGACGGTATTGCGATTTTAGCGGTCGAGCGCCTCAAGCCACTTCTGAGCGTCGAGCGCGGCCATGCAGCCGGTGCCCGCCGAAGTGATGGCCTGGGCATAGACCGGATCCTGCACATCGCCCGCGGCAAAGACTCCGGGGACTGACGTCGCAGTCTTCGCGTCGGTGCCGCGGCCCGTGACAATATATCCGTTTTCAAGCGCGAGCTGTCCGGCGAAGATATCGGTGTTCGGCTTGTGGCCGATCGCGATGAAGACGCCGTCCACCTTGATTTCTTCCGTTTCGCCGGTAGATGTGCTGCGAAGCCTGAGGCCGGTAACCCCCATCTTGTCGCCAAGCACCTCATCCACTTCACGCTCCAGGTGAAGGATGATCTTTCCTTCTTCCACGGCTTTCATAATCCGGGCGACCTCAATCGATTCCGCACGGAAGGTGTCACGGCGGTGGACGAGATGCACGACAGAGGCGATGTTTGACAGGTAGAGCGCCTCGCTGCAGGCGGAACTTCCGCCACCAACAACAGCCACAGGCTTCTTGCGGTAGAAGAATCCGTCACAGGTCGCGCAGGCGGAGACCCCTTTGCCGCGGAACGCGGTTTCGCTCGGCAGACCGAGGTACCGGGCAGAGGCGCCGGTCGCGATGATGACCGCGTCAGCTGTGTAGGCACCCTGGGTGCCGGTAAGGGCAAAGGGCTTGGCGGACAGATCAGCTGAGGTGATGACATCGTTCACCACCTTGGTGCCGAAGCGCTCAGCGTGCTTCGCCATCCGGTCCATCAGCTCCGTGCCGAAAATACCCTCAACGGCACCCGGCCAGTTATCGACTTCGTTTGTCGTAGTCAGCTGACCCCCGGCCTCGAGACCGGTGATCAGGGTGGGATTCAGCCCCGCCCGGGCGGCATAAATCGCGGCGGTCCAGCCCGCAGGGCCTGAACCAAGGATAATAACGGGGCTATGCAGAGAAGAAGTCATTTTGTGTTCCTGTAAATGGCACGCATTTTTCTGTATGTTAATTAAAGCCCGCTTTTCAGGAGAGGCGCCTTGGGGGAAAATGGCAGAATTTCTCCGCTTTGCGCTTTCATATAATGGCACCCATGACTAAGAATCCTTCACCTTCCACCAGTGTGAAAAGGCGCCGCGCACCGGTCGTCCGTCCGTATCTCAGACAGTCCATGAAGCAGACTGAGGCACCGAAGCGGAGAGATTTCACCGGTGTGAGACGTTTCCTCACGCGGATCAGCCGCGGAGCAGTCTGGCTCGTGATTGCCATACTGATCCTCCTGCTCACGGTTGCGCTGGCGACTTACAGTCCGGCGGACCCCGGTTTCTCAATTTCCATGCATGTTGATCAGGTGGAAAACTGGCTCGGCCGGACCGGAGCCTGGATCTCGGACGCACTGATCTATATGTTCGGGGTGTCCTCATGGTGGCTTGTGGTGACGGGCGTGTTTTCGCTTCTGTCGCTGGCTCTCGGATCGAGGCGCTCAGATAAAGTCCGGGAGCAGGAGCGAGGGCTCTCATGGATCGTAAGCATCATCGGTTTCGTCTGCCTGATGTTTGGTTCCTGCTGCCTCGAGCGGTTCCTTGAGCTTGGAGTCTATGGTCTGCTTTCCGCGGGACCGGGCGGCGTTGTGGGGCATTTCTTCAGCCGCCCGATTGTTCACACAATCGGTGTCTATCCCGCAATGGCGGTCTTCCTCGTGATGGTCATTCTGGGTGCCTCGCTGCTGTTCCGTTTTTCCTGGATGGATATCTGCGAAAGGATCGGCACAGCGATTGACACTGTTCTCCATTGGGGATCAATCCGCAGAGCGGAGGTTGAAGACCGGCGGATCGGCGAACAGTTCCGTCAGGAAAAGAGTTCAGAGCCCCTCCCGGTGAAGCACGAAGTGAGTATTGAAAAGGCACCGGCAGCCGCGACGCCGGAGGCTGAGCACGAGGACGTCGCTGGTGACGCGGATGAATCTTCCGCAGCAGAGGCTCCGAAGCGTCCGGCGACAAGGCCCTCCGCTCCCATTCCTCTCAGAACTGATCTCCCCGCCGGTCCGAGATTCCCGCTCTCTGTACTCGATCCTCCGGATCCGGAAGTGGATACGGTGGATGAGGATTCTCTCGCGCTCACATGCCGTCTTATTGAATCGAAACTGAAGAGTTTCGGCATTGATGCGGCTGTGGTTGCCGCCCGCCCCGGTCCCGTGATCACGCAGTTTGAGATTCAGCCTGGGGAAGGCGTGAAAGGATCCCGTATCGCGGATGTCTGTGATGATCTTGGCCGGGCCCTCGGTGTCGGCAATCTCCGTATCGTGATGAGTCTCCCCGGCACGACGAGCATGGGGCTGGAAATGCCAAGCGCCAATCGTCAGACGGTCAGGATTTCCGAGATTCTTGCGTCCGAGGAATTCACAAACTCAAAGTCGAAGCTCTCCCTCGCGCTTGGCAAAGATATCGCGGGCAACCCCTACGTGGTTGATCTCGCGAAGATGCCGCATCTGCTGGTTGCCGGTACGACCGGTTCCGGGAAGTCAGTCGGCATCAACGCCATGATTCTGTCGATCCTTTACCGCAGCACCCCGGACGAAGTCCGCTTCGTGATGATCGATCCGAAGATGGTGGAATTTTCGCCTTATGAAGGGATTCCGAATCTGCTCTGCCCGGTGGTAACAGATATGAGCAAGGCTGTGAACGCTCTGCAGTGGCTGACCCGGGAAATGAACCGCCGCTATTCGCTCATGCGCCGCGTTGGTGTCAAGCGATTTGAGGCGTTCAATGAAAAGGTGAAGGAAGCGAAGGAGCAGGGCCGCCCGATCTCAGTGCCTTCGGCTTCCAATCCTGATGAGATGGAAGAGCTGAAACCCTGGCCTTATATCGTGGTTGTGGTGGATGAGCTCGCTGATCTGATTCTGGTCGGCTCCCGCCGCGAGGTCGAAGTCCTCATCACGAGTCTCGCCCAGAAGGCCCGCGCGGCCGGTATCCATCTGATCCTTGCGACCCAGAGGCCGAGCACCGATGTGGTGACTCCGCTGATCAAGGCCAACATTCCGGCACATATCGCATTCCAGGTGGTGACCCGCTACGACTCGCAGGTGATTATGGGTGAGCCGGGAGCGGAGAACCTGATCGGAAACGGCGACATGCTGTTCCGCGTCCCCGGCATGAGCTCCATGGTGCGTCTGCAGGGCTGCTATGTTTCAGACCATGACGTGGACAGCGCGGTGGCTGAACTGAAGAAATACGGCAGCCCCGAGTATGTGGATGACGTCATGGAGAAGGTGGAGCCGGAAGCGGGTCCCACGCAGAACGGCGGTGAGTCAGATGCCCTTTACGACAAGGCGGTTGAGATTGTGCTGTCCACCAAGCGGCCGACGATTTCTTCTGTCCAGCGTCATCTTTCAATCGGGTATAACCGCGCAGCCAATCTGATCGAAGCGATGGAAAAAGCCGGTATTGTGTCAGCCCCTGATTCCTCAGGAAAGCGTACGATTCTCACCCCTGTTGGACCGGATTAACCAGAGACTCCGCGCAGTCTCTCATCAACCGTAACGGAAATTTGCAATATGACAGAACCTTCTCAGGTAGATTTGAACCGATACAGCTTCAGGCTCGTGCTTGGGCGGACCGATTCAGGCGCCATCTGGCCGCTGGCTCTTCATGAGAGCCATGGAATCATCGCCTCGGGCTCTGACGCGGAGGCGCTGCGGGCTCTCGCATCGGCTCAGCTGGAGAGTCTTTTCCATCAGGAGTGCGTCGGAAACGCCGAGCTTATCTGGGCTGGTCAGACGCTGCCCGCCTGGGCCGAGGGACGGAAGGATGTGACCGCGGTTTCCGAACCGGCTGAGATTTTTTCGCGGCTCGAAACCTTTGTCGAGGAACAGAACCGCCGTTTTGATGTGATGCATGAGGCTGGCTCCAATAACCTCCCGCATTACAATGCGGCGTCTGCCGCGGCCGGGCGTGACCTGCTGCCCTTCCGGATGTTCTTCATTGAGGATCTTCCGGGTACGGTATCCCGTCTTGGTCACACCTTCCTCGATAAGCTCTGCTACGCGGCACGGTACGGAAGAGCCTGCGGCATGCTTCCGTATGTCTGCACGCAGAATCCGGCGCCCGAAGGACTGCCGGCGCTCCTGAAAGCTGAAGTGGGTGATCGTGTCTGCCTCCGGGTGCCGAGCCGCCGTGATTCTGTCATGGCGCTGATGGCGGTGGGGGCAGAGACGCTTTCCGACGGCGAACTCCTTTACCGAAATGTCGAGGAGAAAGAAGAGGCCGTCAGGCTTCACTATTGATTGGGACAGAATCAGATGCAAAAAAATGCGTGTGCGGCGCTTGCCACCGCATTGCTTCTCGGCAGTTTTTCCATTCCTTCGCTTGCCTCCGGAACGGAGCAGCTCGCGTCGTTCCTGAAAGGGACTCATTCGGCGAGCGGATCCTTCTCCCAGGTGACCGCGGACCGGAAGGGAAAGACCGGACAGGCCATGTCCGGGGTATTCAAATTCCAGAGACCGGGAAAGTTTGTCTGGAATTACGAAAAGCCCTACGAGCAGGGCATTTACTGCAACGGCCGGACGATTTCTGTCTGGGATCCGGATCTGAGACAGGTGACGGTGAAGGCAATTGCTTCCTCCATGCCGTCAAGCCCGGCGGCCATTCTTTTCGGAAACAATGATTTCCGGCGCGAAGGATGCCGGCACGAAGGATGGTCTTGAGTGGATCGACGCTGTGCCGAAGCTGCACGATACGAGTTTCACCGATATCCGCATCGGATTCAGGGATGGACTTCCCGCTGCGATGACGCTTAAAGATTCGTTTGGACAGACGATTACGCTTCATATGTCTGATATGAAAAAGAATCCTTCTATCAGCAGCTCAGCGTTTGAATTCCGTCCCCCGAAAGGGGCGGAAATTCTCCGTCAGTAAAAGCGCAGTTTTTCACGAGAATCCCCGCAATATTCTTATAATCAAAGAATCTTAAGAATTAAGGGTCGATGGGCCTCGTGCCCCTTGATCCGTTGCTGGGGGTCCTTGATGGATTTCAACATGCGCGTCCAGCGCATTGATCAGGCCATTCAGTCGGACGGCATCGTCCCCCTGGAAGGTCTGCTCCGTGCGACTGGGAGCAGTATTCCGACTCTCAGGCGTGACCTGAAGTATATGCGTGGGAAGCTGGGCTTTCCCATTGTTTATTCACGGAAAAATAACGGCTACCGCTATGGAAGTGAGAGCGGCGGAGAGCCGGTCCGTGTTCCCGCGGAAGCGGTGCTTCCGCATCTCTGGCTTTCGCCCTCTGAACTGCCAGTCCTTCTCGCCGGCTACAAGTCGCTTCGCCGATTGCTCGAGAGCGGTGCCTTTTCTCGCCTTACCGAGGCGGAGGCACGGGCTGAACTCGCCCGGATTTATATGAAGCTCGGCTCTGGTGACAGAGAAAGGAAAGAGCTTCTGAAACGTGTGACTCTCGAGGAAGAACCGGAGTCGATTCCGGAGGCCGGCGTTTTTGAAACCGTGGGGCATGCTCTGGTTTCTCAGCGGCGTCTGTCTGTTTCAGTGATGCCTGGCGTCAGCTCGCTAGAAATTTCCCCGCTTCGGATGATTTCCCGCAGAATCGGCTGGCTGCTTGCTGTCTGGATGCATGAGGCTTCCGCGCTTGCGCTGCTTCCGGTTGACCGCATTGTGTCAGCCCGTGAGCTTCAGACCCGCACCCATTTCGTATCGCAGAGAGGGCTCGCTGCTTTTCTGGAGAACGCATCATGACAGAAGAGCAGAAACGCCGTCACGGTCACCGTCCTCAGAAACAGAGAAAGAAACAGGAACTGCCGGAGATCTTTTTCTGCGGCGATCCGCATGGAGAGTTTTCCCAGATTCTGTCCGCGGCGAGAGACTACAAGCCGGCGGCCATGGTGATTCTCGGTGATCTTCAGCCATCAAAGCCGCTTGAGGAAGTACTGGCGGAAGCCATGGCATTTACGGAAATCTGGTGGATTCCGGGGAATCACGATACCGATTCTGACGCGATTTATGACAATCTCTGGAAGAGCCCGCTTGCGGCACATAACCTGCACGGCCGTGTCGGCAATGTGAAAGGGGTTCGGATTGCCGGGCTCGGGGGCGTGTTCCGGGGGCAGATCTGGATGCCGGACGGAAAGCCGAACTATGCCTCGGTTGGAGCTTTTCTGCATCGGGTTGGGAAAAACAACACGTGGAGAGGTGGACTGCCGAGGCGTCATCGCTCCTCTATTTTCCCTTCCGTCTATGAAAACCTGTCCCGTCAGCATGCGGATATCCTTGTGACGCATGAGGCGCCGTCCTGCCATCGGAAAGGGTTTGCCGCGATTGACCGTCTGGCGATGGATCTTCATGTGAAATGGCTGTTTCACGGCCATCAGCATGAAAGTATCAGCTACGGCAAATACAGCGGCATTCAGGTCTGTTCGGTAGGGCTCAGAGGGATTGTGAATCTGCGGGGAGAGGTAGTGGTCGAAGCGCAGATTGACCCCAAAGATGCCGCCGCGCTTGAAGCGCAGGGCGACGCCGTTGTTGAGACGAAAGGTGAAACCTCTATCCTCGTCTTTCCGGATAAAGCCGGGAGCCGCGGCCAGGGCCTGTCGGGCAAGGTAATTGCCCAGCCCTGGCGGAGTCTCGATCAGACGTCAAACAGGCCGAAGAAGGGCTGAACCTCAACGGTTTCCCCGGGCTGAACAATGTCGCGGTCTGCATCCAGCCAGACGATGCAGTTTCCGCGGCAGAGCGAAGTGAGCATGGCCGAGGACTGCATTCCGGTGCTCTTGACCACGCAGACGCCGTTTTCATTGATACGGGAAATTCCCCGCTGCATTTCATAGCGGCCGAGGCGTTTTTTGAATCGGCCTTCGGCGACGGCAGTCAGAGTTACGGGGCGAAGGTCACCGGACTCACCGCCGGTTCTGCGAATAGCGGCACGGGCGTATTCGAGATAGGTCACAGCGGCTGCTACTGGATTCCCCGGCAGGCAGAAGAGCGGCTTGCCGCTGATTACGCCTACCGCCATCGGCCGGCCCGGACGCATGTTGATTTCCCAGTCGAAGATCTCGCCGCTGTGAGAGATGACGAAACGGGTGAAATCCGCTTCACCGACAGAAACGCCGCCGCTTGTCAGTACGATATCAGCCGTAAAGGCTTTTTCCAGGGCGCTGAAAAGCGCATCCGGGGAATCCTTCACAATGCCAACGCGGATTACATCAGCGCCTGCCTTCTTTGCCAGGGCTTCAAGAGAGAAGGAGTTGGAGTCATAAATTTCACCATCCTTCAGCGGAGTGCCCGGCTGGACCAGTTCATCACCAGTCGCGAGAATGGCGACAACCGGTTTTCTGAATACACGGACCGTGGGAATACCAAGGGTAGCCAGTAGTCCGATCTGCGGAGGAGTCAGACGAAGCCCCTTCGAGAGGGCCACTTTGCCAAGCGCAAGCTCTTCCCCCTTCAGGCGAACGTTGTCTCCCTGACGGATGCCGGCTTCAAAAGTGACTGTATCGCCGTCAACGGAGGAAAGCTCCTGCTGAATCACGGTGTCACAGGAGGCAGGAACAACCGCCCCGGTCATAATCCGGATACATTCGCCGGATCCCAGTTCACCCTCAAAAGGATGTCCAGCAAAAGATTTCCCCGCAACCCGGAGAGCTCCGGAACCATCGGCATTGAGATCCGAGAATCTCATCGCATAGCCATCCATCGCGGAATTGTTGGCTTCAGGAACATTAACGGGGCTCGCAACGTCCTCTGCCAGAACGCGGCCAAGAGCGTCGGCAATCGGAAGCTGTTCCGTTTCAGAAACGGCGTGGCACAGTGAATCAATGCGCGCCCTGGCTTCGTCGGCCGTGATTGAAGGGCGGTGGGGATAATTGGGCATGCTGCCTCCATTTACTAGCTATGAGCAGAAAGTTACGGAAAGTTTAGTCGAGCAGGCGTTTGATCAGAAGCTTTTCGTTATTAGTCCGGAAGGATAAGATGAATTGAGAAAAAATTTTTTAAATTTTTTCTCAATAAAAATTAAATGCTTAATGGCAAAATATCGAAATAATCAACTTCAGAGCAAAAAATATTTGCATTTTTAAAATTGAGAGGGTAAGATACTCATCCTGTCGCTGC
>ERZ791821.1672-NODE-1672-length-10454-cov-4.038177_pt1 | contig 10454 bp, 9 predicted proteins | sample MGYA00510300_ERZ791821 | MGnify/ENA primary metagenome ERZ791821 (study PRJEB30046, sample SAMN00792034) | human gut metagenome | study: EMG produced TPA metagenomics assembly of the A metagenome-wide association study of gut microbiota in type 2...
TCCAAATGAGTATAGATAACTGCAAATAACAGTTTGTAGGGGAGTTCTGATACTCTCCTATAAAAATGGCTATTTATCAACTGTTTGTTGTGACATAGCCAATAAAAAAAGAAGATGGTGGCCCGGCATTTTATTCACAAACAAGAATCGGAAAAAATGGAAAACCATTTAAAATGTGGAAGTTTCGTTCAATGATTGTTAATGCCGATAAAATGGTAGAACAATTAGAAGAACAAAACGAAATTGATGGGGCAATGTTCAAGATTAAGGATGATCCAAGAATTACGAAAATTGGACATACTATTAGAAAATATAGTCTTGATGAGTTGCCACAGCTCTGGAATGTGTTAATCGGTGATATGTCACTAGTTGGTCCACGTCCACCTTTACCATCAGAAGTAGAAGAGTACACTGACTATGATAAGCAAAGATTACTTGTTATGCCGGGATGTACAGGGTTATGGCAAGTTACCGAGCGTAACGAAGCTGACTTTGATGAGATGGTTTGGCTTGATATTGTATATATTAATCATTCTGGCTTGTTTGAAGACTTTAAGCTAATCATTAAAACTGTATTAGTAATGATTCATCCGAATGGAGCTTATTAAAGTAATAAAAAATTATATTTTTAATATTTTGAGGTTAAATGAACGTACGAAAAAACATTGGTATTGTGCTTGTAACTTATAATCCAAATTTAACTGATTTTGAAAGAAATTTATCACAAATTTTGCTTTTAAATCAAGAAATAATGATTATAGATAATGGTTCGACGAAAAAAGTCACTTCATATTTAAAAGAAAAAGCACGTAAAAATTTAAACTTAAATTATAAATTATTAGAAGATAATAAGGGAATCGGTTTTGCACAAAATGAAGGGATAAAATTCTTTATTAGCAGATCAAATATAAAGTATATTTTGTTTTTAGATCAGGATAGTTATATTAATTCAGAAAATTTAGCAAAATTAGAGAACGCTCTTTCTATCCTTATTAAGAAAGATACTAAAAATATAATGATAGGTCCTAAACAAGACTATGAACAAAATATAGTTGGTGTTCAAGAATGTGATGAATTGATAAGCTCCGGATCGCTGGTAAGTAAAGTGGCATTTAATGCTGTAGGAAAATTAAGGTCAGATTTTTTTATTGATTATGTTGATTATGAATGGTGTTGGCGTGCTAAACGATTGGGTTATAAGATATACAAGACTTCTGAAGTAAAAATGCAACATGAAACGACAGGGGTAGTAAGATATCATCATCATACTGTTGATCCAGTTTTTCGCTTATATTATATTTTTAGAAATTCTACATATCTAATGTTGTATGAAAGGATCCCATGGAAAGTTAAAATAAATATTTTCATTAGAAATAATGGAAAATTTATCTTTCAATTTTTTTAAAAAAATAAAGGTATCAGAATAAAAACTTGCGTTAATGGAATTTTAGATGGAGTGAATCAAAATCTTGGAAGAAACAAAAAATAAGATAGCAATAGTAGTTCCATATTTTGGAAGATTGCCAGAGTACATTAGAAGTTGGATAGATAGTATAAAGTTTAACCCAGATTTTGATTTTATATTTTTCACTAATGATGTAACTATTAACAACTATGATTTACCAGAAAATTTAAAGTTAAATATAACTTCATTTAATCAATTTAGTAATCTATTTAGGAAAAAATTTGATTTTAAAATAAGCTTAGACGAACCTTATAAGCTTTGTGATTATAGACCAGCTTATGGATATGTGTTAAATGATTATTTAAGAGACTACAATTATTGGGGATTCTGTGATATTGATTTGGTTTTTGGTGATCTATCTAAGTATATAACAGAAGATATTTTAGCTAATAATGATAGAGTATATAATTTAGGTCATATATCGATTTTTAAAAATAATTTTAAGATGAATACATTGTTTATGAAACATGTTAATTTTAAAGATTGTTTATCTTATAAATATGTTTTCACGCATAATTTTGGATTTTATTTTGATGAGACTGGGGTATACAAATATGGCTATGGGCAAGGAACTGTAGCTCAGAGACTATCTGATGTAAGAATTTATTTAGATAGACAGAGTGCAGATATAAAGCCAGGGCAGTATTTTATGGAATTATTTGATACTAATGAAAAAGTTGATTATTTTGAATTTGATAATGGTCAGCTTTTTAGTATTAAGAATAGTAAAAGAATTAAACAATATTCTTATGTACACTTTCAGAAAAGAAATTTAGAAGTAGATAGTAATTTAAAAGAAAATCATTTTTATATTGGTCCTAAAAACATAACAAGTGATAAGAGAAAAATAATAGCTTCTTTGAAAACTAGTAATAAAGTAAAGTTTGAAAAAGATAAACGAAAAAGACTTGTAAATTCAAAAAAGAAAAAATTTTTACAAGGGGCACTTTATTATAGATTAAGAATGATTTTGCATAGAATATAAAATAAGGTTAATTATGAAAGATATATTTATTATAGGTTCTAAAGGAATTCCAGCTCAATATGGTGGTTATGAAACTTTTGTTGATAATTTGGTAACGAAACAAGTATCGGATGATATTAAATATCATGTAGCTTGTATGACGTTCAATAAAGATACAAAAGATTATGATTATAATGGTGCAGATTGTCATGAAATCTATGTACCCAATATTGGTGGTCCTAAAGCTGTTTTATATGATTTAAAAGCATTGGATTGGGCTTTAAGTAAGATAAAAAGTAATAATCTTAAAAATGGTATTATTTATATTCTCGCTTGTCGCATAGGACCATTTATTCATAGTTATATTCCTAAATTTCATAAATATGGTTTTCAAGTTTGGGTAAATCCTGATGGACATGAGTGGCTTAGAGCCAAATGGTCAAAGCCAGTTCGTAAATATTGGAAAATTAGTGAAAGCGGTATGGTAAAAAATGCTGATTTGCTAATTTGTGACAGTAAAAATATTGAAAAATATATTCATGAAAGTTATCGAAAATTTGATCCTAAAACTACTTTTATTGCATATGGCGCTGATGTAAAAAAATCCACTTTAACTGCTGATGATAATAAAGTAAAAGAATGGTACGCTAAGCATGATGTTAAGCCTAATGATTATTTCCTAATTGTGGGTAGATTTGTTCCAGAAAATAATTATGAAACAATGATTCGCGAGTTTATGGCAAGTGATGTTAAAAAAGATTTAGTTATTATTACTAATGTTGAACATAATAAGTTCTATGATGAATTGAAAGAAAAGACCCATTTTGATCAAGACGAGCGTATCAAGTTTGTAGGAACTGTTTACGATAAGGATTTATTAAAATATATTCGTGAGAATGCTTACGGATATTTACATGGGCATTCAGTGGGTGGAACCAATCCTTCATTATTGGAAGCATTAGCTGATACGAAACTGAATCTTTTATATAACGTTGGCTTTAACAAAGAAGTAGGAGAAAGTGCTGCTCTTTATTGGAGTAAAACACCTGGTTTTTTGAAAGATTTACTTGAAAAGGCTGATAAGTTAAGTCCTAAACAAATTAATAATTTAGGCAAAAAGGCTAAACAAAGAGTCATTGATGGATATTCCTGGGCAAAGATAGTTACTGATTATGAGAATATTTTTGGGGAAGATAATTATCGATGAAAATATTACAGTATGCATTAGGATTACCACCATATCGTAGAGGTGGGTTAACTAGATATAGTGTAGATTTATCGGAAACATTGTCTAAAAATAATAAGGTTACTTTTCTTTATCCAGGCAAAATGCCTTTTTTACCATCTTCTAGGCTTCATTTTTATGAAAAAAAGACAAAATATCACTTTCGAGTAATTGAAATGGAAAATCCACTTCCTGTATCTCTAGGAATAGGAATAGATAGTTCTGCACCATATATGGAAAAAAGAAACAAAGAAAATATAGTTTCTTTTTTGAAAAATGAAAATCCAGATGTGATTCATATTCATACTTTAATGGGATTACCAATAGAATTTTTGGAAGTAGCAAAAAAGTTGAATATTAAAGTGGTTTATACGACTCATGATTTCTATGGATTATGTCCAAAAATGCTAAAAAAGGATGCACTACAAGAATTAAAAAATAGAAAATGTACTTATGATTGCATGCTGTGCCCAAATGGCCCAAGTTTATATAAAATAAAAATAATGCAGAGTCCTATATATGCAACCTTAAAGGAAAAAAGCTTTGTCAAAAAAATGAGAAAATCTCAAAAACAACGAGTAATAGATACTGTAAAAATGGAAGTATCTGAGCAAGAAGCACAAAATAGATATAGATTGAGAATGTACTATATTCAAATGTTTAAGCTAATTGATGTGTTTCACTACAATAGCAGCACTTCTAAAAGTTATTTTCGACACTTTTTGCCCCACAGTACTGGTAAAGTAATTAATATTACACATAGTGGGATACATGATAATCGAAATTTAGATTTAATTATTAAAAATTCTAGAATTAAATTTGGATACATTGGACCATATGATAAAAAAAAAGGATTCTTCGAATTATGTAAAATTATGACCCAGATAAGAAAGGAGTATAAGAATTTTGAGGTCCATTTTTATGGTGATATTTTAGAAGAGAAAATTTTTAAAAAAGAATGGGCTACTAATCACGGCGTTGTAGATAGCTCACAAATGAAAAATGTATATAAAAATATTGATATTTTAATTATGCCAAGTAAGTGGCACGAAACATTTGGTTTTTCTGTTTTAGAGGCTCTGAGCTATGGTGATATATGCATAGTATCCAAGAATGTTGGGGCCAAGGATTTGCTACCATCAGAATTTGTTTTTAAAGATAATAATGAATTAATAGCAAAGTTAACTAAGATTTTAAATAAACCATTGATAATAAATGAGTATTTAAAGGAAGTTGAAAAATTAAATAATTTACCTTTTGATTTTTCAAGTCATGTTTCTTCTATTATTAATGAAATTTATAAATATTAAATATCGTAAGGAATAATTATGCCAAAAATAGATTTTGTAGTAACGTGGGTAAACGGAAAAGATAAAAAACTCCAAAAAAAGAGAAATAAATATATTAGGACTATTAATACATATGAAGATATGACAAATGAAAAATCATATAGAAATTGGGATTTATTTCGGTACTGGTTTAGAGGTGTAGAAAAATTTGCACCATGGGTAAATAAAGTCTATTTAGTAGTTGATGATCAAATACCATCATGGATTAATAAAAATAATCCTAAATTAGTAATTGTTGATCATAAAGATTATATTCCCAATGAAATGCTACCAGTGTTTAATTCAAATGCTATTGAATGTAATTTGTATAAAATTCCTAATTTATCTGAATATTTCGTAAATTTTAATGACGATATGTACATAACTAGTAAAACAAATCCTGTTGATTTTTTTAAAAAGAATCTTCCATGTGATATTGCTGTTTTTAACCCTATTATTCCTTCCTTTGGTGGAACTTCAAATTTTCAAATCAACAACATGGAAATAATTAATAAGTATTTTTCAAAAAAAGAAGTTTTGAAAAATAGTCGTGTATTGTCTATAAAGTATGGTTTAGATAATATTAGAACATTGTTACAAATGCCGTCAAAATCTAATGTAGGCTTTTTTGAACCGCATATGCCAGAATCTTTATTAAAAAGTACATTTAATGAGGTATGGGAAAAAGAACCCAATATTTTAAAAAATACTTTAAAGTCAAAGTTTAGGTCAAAAACGGATATAAACATTTGGCTTTTTAGAGATTGGCAATTAGCTAAAGGTTGTTTCTATCCTAGAAGTTTTAGACGATTTGGTCATTTCTATTCTATAAAAGAAGTTAAAAGAATAAGAAAGGACATGGTTCGTCATAAGTATAAAGTGATGTGTATTAATGACAATGATATTATTTCGGGGAAATTAGAATTTAATAATATTAAGAGTAATGTTAAAGCATCATTTGAAAAAATATTGTCGGAGAAATCTAGTTTTGAAAAATAAAATCAAAGTGTTACAAGTAGGAGCGGAGAATTTTGGCCGGGGAGGACGATCAGTTATTGCATATAATTTGGCCATGAGTATGGATCCACAGAAAATAGAGAATGATTTTCTTTCTTTGAATTCATATGAAGATTCAAAATTTGTAAGACAGATTAATCGAAATGGTAATGTGCTTTTTGTAAATAGAAAAGGTGAAAAATTTATGTATTCTTATCTGGTTAATGAAGTAAAAAAAAGAAAATATGATATTGCTCATATTCATGCAGATAATGCTTATGAAGCATTGAAAATGGCCTTATTAATGCGAGCAGCAAAAATTAATAAAATTATTATTCATGCCCATAATGATAATGTTCAATATTCACGAATGAAAAACCAGATAATAAAAGTGTGTAAAATTATTTTACCAATTATTGCGACAGAAAAATTAGCTTGTACTCAAGCAGCTGGCACTTTTATGTTTGGTAAAAAAACACAATTTACAATTTTAAAGGATGGCATTGATGTAAGAGCATATACTTTTAATAAAGCGATTAGAACAAAAATACGTAAAGAATTTAATTGGAATAGAGATATTATTATAGGTACCGTTGCTAGATTGGCACCGCAAAAGAATTTATTCTTTTTATTGAAAGTTTTTAAAAACATAAATATTAAAAATAAAAAATTAGTTATTGTCGGAAGTGGAAATGAATTACAGGCTTTAAGAAATATATCAAAGAATTTAAATGTTTCTGAAAAAGTATTTTTCTTAGGAAATAGAGATAACGTTAATGAACTGTTGCAAGGATTTGATATATTTATATTGCCCTCAATATATGAAGGCTTCGGAATGGCAGCTATAGAAGCTCAGGCCTCGGGTCTACCAACAATAGTGAGTGACAAGGTACCGATAGATACGCAAATGGTAAGTCGTTTATATTATAGAAAAAATTTGTCAGCTGGAATTGATGAATGGGCAAGATCGGTAGAAAAAATAAGCACAACAATTGATGAACAGAGACAAGATACTAGCGATGTATTAATAGATAAAGGTTATGATATTTCGGAGTCCGCCAAGCAGTTAGAAAAAATATATATGAAAGAAAAATTAGGAGAGTAAATATAATTCGATATATATAAAGTGAAGTTTTATAAAGCTGGGTTGTAAGAAGTGCCATAACCAAAGGAATATTGTTAATGAAAAAAATAAATAATAAAAAATATACATTAAGTGTAATACTAGTTAGTTGTATTTTTATTGCAAGCAATAGATTTTTTTATTTAGCACCATTACCGCAAATTTTAGCACAACAGGGTTCGAATGTATTGCTACTCGCAATAGTTACTACTATTACCTTTTTTATTTATCTGTTATTCATAAGTTATAGAGATTATGGAGGATTCGGAAAAGAGATTGCAATTTTATATCTTATAGTATTATGGAATGCTATATATATGTACAAAACGTATGATTATGGCCTTGGACAAATTAAATGGGAAATGATCCCATTTTTAATATTACTTGGTTATTATCCACTTACGTATTTAATAAGTAATTATGGACTAGATTCGTTTGCTAAAATTGTAGAAATAGTTTCAATCATATTAGGAATTGTGATGTTAACTCAAGCCTTAATATATAAGTTTAATGGTGATATTTTTTTAAATATTGTAGTTCCTTCAAATTTTAGTGGTAGATTTTCAGGTATATGTGATGGAGTTATGCGAATAGGGGTATTGGTATCAATGTATCAGCTTATAAAGCGTAGAGAGTCCATGCACTTACATATATTAAATTTCGTAATTAGTTTATTATGTATTATTTTTGTTGATCAATCCCGTATTTATTTAATGTCAGTTTTAATTGGGATTTTGTTTATGGTAATTGCAAAAGATTATAGTAAAAGAAAAACATATTTTGATTATCTTATATATTTATTGTCTTTTATTGCTATTTTAATTTTCTTGCAAGTAATAATTAACTCGCTTTTAAATACTTTATCGGATGCTTATAATGGTAGCAATTATGCTAGAAAATATGCTATTGAATATTTCTTTTCACAATATCCAACACATTTTTGGAGTGGTTTAGGGATAGTTGTCCCAGATGAACATGACATTTATTATAATTTAATTACGGGAATATATGGAATTTATAATTATAATGATGTTGGAATATTTGGACTAATGGCTTCAATGGGAATTTTCGCAGTTATATGGTATTTTTGGATAATAATTAAAAGTTTTATTTTAACGAGAAAATCAAAGTATAAATTGTTGAATATTGGATTAATAGTTGAATTGTTAGTCTCTATATTTACAATGTCATATTTGGATAGAGGTCGTTTAATCTCTTTAATGATGTTTTTAGCAATTATTGGATCAGGGCAATATAATAATGAACAACAATACTAAAGATTTAACAACGATTATTACTGATTATAAAACTATCTCTCAAACTATTAATTATATTAAAGAATTATATAAATCTGCAGATTATTTATTTGATACTATCGTAGTAGATAACAGTTTAAATTTTAATAGTAAAATTAAGTTTGATAAAGCATTTGAGTATATTAAATCTACAAGAATAAGTGATTGGAATTGTTATCAATATAAATTCGAGAATTCTTGGATAATATTAGTATATTCTAATAAGAACAATGGCTATGCGGGTGGAAATAATATAGGTGTAAATATTGCTAATAAATTATTTGAACCTCAATATTTATTGTTTAGTAATAGCGATATTGAATTAAATAAAGGCTTTTCAATTAAAAAGAATATTCAATTTTTAAAAAATCACCCGTCTATTGGAATCTTAGGTCCTACTATAAAAGATTTAAATGGTAAGGATCAAAATCCTAGAAAACAAATGAGTGCAAAAAGTCAGTTGATATATTGGTATTTTGATCTAATGTGGTTTCATATGAAATTTAATCAATGGAATCTAGATAAAAATGCTCATTCTAAAAAAGCTTTTTGGGTTAGTGGTAGTTTTATGTTCGTAAGAAATAAGGCTTTTATTGAATGCAACGGTTTTGATGAACATAATTTTTTATATGGAGAGGAAATTATATTAAGTTCAAGGATGCGACAAAAAAAATATAGTACTTATTATCTTGAACAAATTCCAATAATTCATGCTCATCAGGGTGGAACAAATTCTACATTTAAAAACAGACGTCAAAATCATAAATCAATAAAATATTATTATAGAAAATATGAAAACACTCCTCGATATATCTTGGGAATATCTGATCTTTCGTTTTATTTAGTTGAACTTGTATCTTATTTAAAGCATCATATTTGATGAAATATGTATTTCAATTTGTTTGTATAATGTTCTAGCATCGGTTAACTTGGTTAAGTTAATTGGATTTTATAAAAAATAATTTGTATGAGTAATATGTGTAAAAAAAATATATATATATTGATATTTTTGTGTTTAATAGGTTTTATTTGTAATAACAAGCAATGCTATGCGGCAACTGGTGAATCAAAGCAGAATTACTCTCGCAAAATTAAGTTATGTCTGGAAAGACAAGGTATAAATGGCGAAGTATTGATTTTGAATAAAGATAAGAAAATAAATATTATAAATAATCAATCTAATCAAATGAAAAGTGAAGAAAGAGTAAGTTATAATAATTATTTTCCAATAGCCTCTTTACAAAAAGTTTTAACAGGTATTGCTACATATGAATTAATAAAGGAAGGCAAAATTAAATTAAATACTCCTATTAATAATTATTTTTATAAAACTAAGAAAAGCCATAGAATCACAGTTAAAGACTTATTGTCTCATCGTAGTGGGATTCAAGATGCGACTAAATTGCCCAACAGAGTTTTATTTTCTGAGGATCAGAGATTTAAGTTTGTGGAAAATAATTTTCGAGTTGAAAATAATAAAGATTGGCATTATTCTAGTTCAAATTATGGTCTATTAGCAGAAATAATAAAAAAGAAAACAGGAAATACATACTACGACTATTTAAATAGAAAAATACTTGTTCCTAGTCATTTAACAAACATTAAAAACTTTAATGATATTATAAATATAAATAGGATAACACTTCCGTGTGAAATGTATAATAATAAGGTTTCTAAAGTTGAAAGTATATTACAGTTTGTATCTTACTTGCGTCCAATTCCATTTAGCTTTCTAAGTTATTCGTTTTCATACTATTGTTTCATGAGGTGGCTATCAGGAAACTTTGGGGCTGGAGATATGTTAGCGACTCCTAAATCTTATTGGAATTTTATTTATAAATATATATTTGTTAATAAAAACTATATTAATTTTTGCTATAAAAAATCTAAACAATTATCTCCTCATTATTTTGGGGGATGGTATTTTAATAAAGATTATGTATATGCAGAAGGGTTAACTGCAAATTATAACGCATGCTCTTTTAAAGCAAATAGAGATCAGAAAAAACTTATTATGATTTTTACTAATAATACTAATTACTTACAGTTTAAAGAATT
>ERZ791821.1675-NODE-1675-length-10431-cov-3.536816_pt1 | contig 10431 bp, 9 predicted proteins | sample MGYA00510300_ERZ791821 | MGnify/ENA primary metagenome ERZ791821 (study PRJEB30046, sample SAMN00792034) | human gut metagenome | study: EMG produced TPA metagenomics assembly of the A metagenome-wide association study of gut microbiota in type 2...
ATCCACCACCTAAAGCAAATCCGTTTACGGCAGCGATTACAGGAATGTCAAATGTTTCTAACTTTCTAAATACATCGTTTCCTTTTTTACCAAATGCTTCACCTTCAGCCTTTGTTAATGTTGACATTTCTCCAATATCAGCACCGGCTACAAATGACTTTTCACCTGCACCTGTTAAAACTAATGCTCTTGTTTCATCTAAATTAACTGCATCTAAAGTTGCATTTAATTCATCAAGAACCTGGCTGTTTAATGCATTTAATGCCTTTGGACGGTTGATTGTAATTACTCCAACAAATCCATCCTGTTCATAAGTAATAAATTCCATATCACTTCTCCTTAAAAAATTATAATTGTATTAAGAGTTTGGATAAACTCTTATGGTAGAAAAACACACTAAAAGCTGGTAGTAAAAAATTGCCACCAGCTTTTTATGTATTCAATTAGTCTCTTTCAACGATTGTTGAGCAACCCATTCCGCCACCGATACATAAAGTAGCGAGACCCTTCTTAGCATCTCTCTTCTGCATTTCATGAAGTAATGTAACAAGGATACGGCAACCTGAAGCTCCTACCGGATGTCCAAGTGCGATAGCACCACCGTTTACGTTTACTTTGCTCATATCGAACTTTAAGTCTCTAGCAACTGCTACTGACTGTGCTGCGAAAGCTTCGTTAGCTTCGATTAAGTCCATATCATCAACTGTTAAGCCAGTTTTTTCCATAACTTTCTTTGTTGAAGCAACTGGTCCAACACCCATGATTTCAGGTGCAACACCACCAAGTGCTCCGGCAACAAATGTAGCCATAGGTGTAACACCTAATTCTTTAGCTTTTTCTTCGCTCATAACTACAACTGCTGCAGCTCCATCGTTAATACCTGAAGCATTTCCTGCTGTAATAACACCATCAGGCTTTCCTGAACAGCATCTTAATTTACCAAGTGATTCAGCTGTTGTACCAGCTCTTGGTCCTTCATCTGTATCTACAACGATATCGCCCTTTCTATTCTTAACAACAACAGGTACGATTTCATCTTTGAACTTACCGTCAGCCATAGCCTTTTCGCATTTCTGCTGTGAGTTTGCTGAGAATTCATCTAATTCTTCTCTTGAGATTCCCCACTGTTCAGCTACGTTTTCAGCAGTAATCATCATGTGGTAGTTATTGAATGCATCTGTTAAAGCATCATTTACCATTGTATCAATGATTGTACCATTGTTCATTCTGTAACCAAATCTTGCCTTTGGAAGTGCGTATGGTGCCATTGACATATTTTCCATACCACCTGCAACAACAATATCAGCATCTCCTGCTTTAATCATCTGTGCAGCCATGTTTACACAGTTAAGACCTGAACCACAAACAACGTTTACTGTAACTGCTGGTGTTTCAATTGGAAGACCTGCCTTGATTGAAGCCTGACGAGCTACGTTCTGTCCAAGACCAGCCTGGATAACGCATCCCATGTATACGTGATCAACAGCGTCCTTTGGTACGCCTGCTCTCTTAAGAGCTTCTTCAATAACAATAGATCCTAAAACTGGTGCTGGAGTTGTGCTTAAAGCTCCACCCATCTTACCGATTGCTGTACGACATGCGCCTGCAATAACTACTTTTTTTGACATAATATTAATCCTCCATATATATAATTTTTAAAAAGATTTTCAACTTTGTTATAATTTTAACAAATTATAATTCCTTTGTCTAGTATAATAATCGAATTTTGTTTCCAAAAAGTGACTTTTTTCTAAACTTCTTCGTAACTGTCATAATTTGTATTAAAATTATCATGCTGTTGCTGATTATTCTGCTTAGGATAACCACATAGAGTCACGTATAATTCTACATCTGTTAAATATTTATATGGTACAACATAGAATATGTTAAGTATACCACATGTAAATGCTGCCAAAATATTCCAACCAATAAATGATAAGTCAAGGACAAACGCATTCATTTTATTTCCCATCATCATTTGTCTGCTTCTTCTAAAAGCTTCGCTGGAACTCATATTAGGATTTTCAGCGAGCAAATATGGTATCATTCTGTATTCGTACATTTTAACTATACCGGGTATAATAAATAACAGTGACCATAATGATGTATACAATGATTTTAAAAACATTGTTTTTGCAATGTTCAAATATCCGTTTCTGAACCCTTCTGTCATTTCACTAAATTGAGGATTCACTGTTCTGTTTTTAATTAACCATCTCTTACATCCAACCTCTAACTGCGCAAAAACTAAGAAAGCTAAAGCAAGACCTGCGAGGAAAATGATTATTCCAAGTATTAACACCATGGAAATCTGTGTGTATGAAATATTTTTTATAATTCTCAGTAATCTTGTTCTTAAAATATTAAACTGTAAATTCATACTTTGATCTGTATATCCCATATAAGAGTTGTCTGTTAATATAGAATTTCCCGTGTTAGTTATGGAATCTGTTACGTCATTAAAATTAACTGATGTTCCAAAACTAAAATTACCAATAACAATGGATAATATCAAAGTTACAAGTACCGCACTCCAGTAATTCTTCTGTAGTATCTGTCTAGCTGTACTTTTTAATTCTGCTCTTGTCCACATATATATTTTTCTCCTTCATAATAGTAATAGCTACAACAAATTAATTGTGATTTCAAAGAAATCCCAATTATATAACTAAGAATGTCACTTGTGACATTCTACGCACCGAGCGCATGTTGCTTCAGCAACATTTTTCCTTTTGCGCCAGTGTGCATCCCTAGTGGAACGTTATTTATTAATTGTGATTTCAAAGAAATTCCAATTAATAAATAAGCCCGCCTACTGTTACATAAGCGGACTTTTTATTGTCATTACTTAATTTCTACTAACCAGCCTTCTGGAGCTTCAATTCTGCCCATCTGGATACCTGTTAATGTTTCATATAATTTCTTTGTAATAGGTCCCATTTCATCCATTCCACTTGGGAAGCAGATTTCTTCGCCATGATTTACGATCTTACCAACAGGTGAAATAACTGCTGCTGTTCCACATAAACCACATTCTGCAAAATCTTTAACTTCATCGATGAATACTTCTCTTTCTTCAACTTCAAGTCCAAGATATTCTTTTGCAACATACATAATTGAACGACGTGTAATTGAAGGTAAAATACTATTTGACTTTGGAGTAACAACTTTATTATCTTTTGTTACGAAAATGAAGTTTGCACCACCTGTTTCTTCTACTTTTGTTCTTGTTGCTGCATCAAGGTACATGTTCTCATCAAAACCTTCTGCATGTGCAGTAACAATTGCATGTAAGCTCATTGCATAGTTAAGACCTGCTTTGATATGTCCTGTTCCATGAGGAGCTGCTCTATCAAAATCACTAACCTTAATTGTAATTGGCTTTGCACCGCCTTTAAAGTAAGGTCCTACAGGTGTTGTAAGAACTCTGAACTGATATTCTTCTGCAGGCTTAACACCAATTACTGATGAGCTTGCGAACATATAAGGTCTTACATATAATGTAGCTCCTGAACCATAAGGTGGAACGTATGCTGCGTTAGCCTTTACTGTTTCTTTAATAGCTTCTACGAATTTATCCTCTGGGAATACAGGCATCTCTAATCTTCTTGCTGAATCAGCGAAACGAGATGCGTTTAAGTCAGGACGGAATGTGACTATGCGTCCATCCTCTGTTGTGTACGCCTTCATTCCTTCGAAAATAGTCTGAGCATACTGTAATACTCCGGCACATTCGTTAATGACTACGTTTGAGTCCTCTGTTAATACTCCATCATCCCACTTGCCATCTTTGAAATTTGCCACAAATCTCTTGTCTGTATCTACATAACCAAAACCAAGATTTGCCCAGTCAATATTTTTCTTGTCCATCTTTTATTCCTCCGTATTATCAATTTGTCTAATATTTTGACATATGTGTATTTAAATCAAAACCTTATTCAATTATATCACTATTTTTTTCTCGGTCAATAAGACTACTTTAATTTTTCCCACTTATAGTTATATAAAGAATCTCTAATGCCATCACCATTAAGACCAAACTTACCGTTTTTTAATTTCAGGCATTTCTTTTCCCTATTTTTAGGTAATGTTACACATCCTGTAGTCTGTACGCCATTCTCTTCTACCTGACAGAACATAATTTTATCAAACACCTTATCTAAAGTGCCTGTTTCCATGTTACTACCTAAAGAATATGTATATTTCCAAAGATTTCCCTTAACTCTCTCACATTTTGATTCTTTAACACTAAAAGATGTTGTGTAAAAATTAAATTTATCACTGTCGTATAAAAAGGCTCTTATCTCTTTAGTATTGTTCCAATACTTTGGAACTTTAAAATAAACAGTGCGTTGTTCTTTTCCGGTCATTGTGCCATAATTATTGTCCTGACCACTATGCATTTCCTGTTTTAAGTTAATTAATTCAATATTTTCATATCCATTATCTATTAAGAATTTATATAAGTTTTTATGTTTCTTACTAATGTTGAGTGTTACGTATATTTGATTATCGTCACCATTATAAGTGTCTTCTATAAATGATAATGCCAACTGCCATTTCATATTCTTTGTGCTAAAGAATTTTTCACCCATTTGGTCGTAATCTTTCTTTGCTGCATTTCTCAGCTCTTCGTAAATTTCCTTCTTTCCTTTTTCAGTAAATTCATCTAAGCCTGTACTTCTGTCATTAACAGTGTCAGTTATCTCAACATACGACAGATAGGAAGCAGGTATTTTCATAAGATTACCAACTATATTATTTTGTTTCTTAACGATTTTTGACAATCTGTCAAACTCATCCCCATAAAAACATCCATCATAAGTTCTGTTTATATAAGAACCATTTTTCAGCTTATATGAAATGTTTAATCTATAATAATCCTTTGTTATTTCATCCACGCCTTCTTCTGCGAATGTTACATCTTTACTTCCGTAAATAGGATATATTATACTCTTATCTTCAAGTACCTGTTTAACAACAGCTCTATGTGCATTTAAAGTTGCCTCAATTGCGTTCTTATCCTTAATATAATACTCACTAATATTAACGCCGTTTACAATGAAGCTTGAACTGCTGTCCATTGAAACTGCAACTGCCTCTACATCTTTTTCATTAGGTATTCTCTTGTCAAATCCTAAACCGCCTCTGGCAATTGAAATCAAAAAAATTAATACAAAAACTATATCGATTCCTATTACTAAAACACTTTTTCTAATGTCAGCCAGACTTCTGTTATAAATTAAATGGAGTATTATAACTGTTGCAATTGTGCCAATTAAAATTCCAACAGTAAACCATATAAACTGTAACCCTGTTGATTCTTTTCCAGAAATAGCAACAAGTATCCAGCCGAAACAGAAACCAACTGCAAAACCGGCAAATACTTTTATAGTCTGCTCAAGTCCTATATAAATTGATGAGTTCTGTGCAACTTCAACTTTTCTTTTCTTAACGAGATAGTAACTTGCAATAAGTAATGCTACACTAAAACCTACCCACCATAATACATAGAGCAGATTGTGTTTTCCGAAAGCCCCTGCAAACGGTGCAAGGAAAGGACTTAAAAATGTGTAAATTTCGTAGTTATTCATTGACTTTACGCTGTATCCCGGAAGTATTGAATTTGGGAACAGGTAGCAAATCAAAACGCATACCGGATAAATTCCGTTTATGGCTATATAACTTACAACTGTATCCACAACTGTTCCACAGCAAAGTGAAACTACTGAAATAAATGCCACGTTGCCTACAACAGCAATTGCAACAAACAATACATTTCTTGACACGTGCAAAAATCCATCCAAGTCAAAAGTCATCATTGCACTAATTAAGCCAACTATAAATATTGGTATAACTGTCTGGAATATTACAGAAAACAATCTTGTAAATAACATTGTCGCCCTATCTACAGGAAAGCTACCAAACATATCCACACATCTTTTATTATGTATGTATGAAAATGACACAAAGGCAAAGACTGTAGAAAAAATCATTGCCACTAATGTAAATGTTGTTCCAATAAGCACCGGTGCCGCATTTGCAACTTCTTCTATGTTTCTGTTTTTTAATTTAATAATAAGTTCCATTAAAGGAGATGATACTGATAATAAAAGAATATATGCAATTAATATGCCTCTGTATCTTTTGTTAGTCCATCTAAATAAGTTTAAAGCTTTCTTCCTTTGACTGAAAGCTGTCGGTATATTACTTGCCATATCCTACCCCCTCCATTTTGCTTATAAATACTTCTTCTAATGTAGAAGGCATAACCTCAATAAATGCAGGTTCCAATTCATTTAATTCTTTCATGATTTCCTCAATATCTCCCTTTACCATAAGTACATAATAATTTCCAACCTGCCTCATTATGTCAGCCCCAATTTGTCTAAACACTTTTCTGTCAATTGACTTATTAAAAGCAAGCTGTATTTTATGCATCTGGCTTTTTAGTTCATCGGTCTCTTCATTAGTTACCAATGTACCTTTATGTAAAAGTACGATTTTGTCACAAATATCATCTATTTCTCTAAGATTATGAGATGCTATAATACATGTCATCTCTCTGTCTGTTACATCCTCAATTATCAATGTTTTCAATGTATTTCTTATTACAGGATCAAGGCCGTCAAAAATTTCATCTAAAAATAAATATTTAGGATTTGTTGCAAACGCCAAAATAACAGACGCCTGACGTTGCATACCTTTACTCATGTTTACAATTTTTTTGTTTGTTGCAATTGGAAACATTGAACATAATTTCAAATAACGTTCCTCGCTCCAGTTTGAATACATTCTTCTGTACAAGTCTGCCATTTTATCAACTGTACTATCATTAAAGAAATACGGATAGTCAGCAATGTATGCACATCTTTCTTTTATAACATGGTTATCAAAGGCATTCTGACCGTCAATTATAACCTGTCCCTGATTAGGTTCATAAACTCCAGACAATGTTCTAAGTAATGTACTTTTTCCACTGCCATTGCTACCTGCCAAACCGAATATCATTCCCTCTGATATTTCGCAGTTTAAATTATTTATTGCGACTGTTTTTTCAAATCTTTTTGTGAGATTTTTTATTTCAATCATTCACTCTTCCTCCGCTTGTAATTTCATCTACCAACTCAATCATTTCATCCTTGGTAATCCCCTTTTTATATGCTTTATCTATTGATTCTTTCAAATCATTTTTCGCCTGGATTTTTTCTGCCTGGTTTTGATCTAACTTGTTAGAAACAAAACTTCCTCTTCCTACTGTAGAATATATATATCCATCTTTTTCAAGCATTTTGTAAGCCTTCTGAACAGTATTTGGATTAATTCCCAATTCTGTAGCCAAAATTCTAACCGGTGGTAATTTTGTATCACTTTTCAAAACACCTAAAGATACCAGTCTTATTACATCATCGTATAGCTGCTGATATACCGGTGTTCTGGAACTGAAATTTACAGTAAGCATTCCTTACCCCTTTCTTTTTCATTTGTACTACTTGGTGTAATACAATCCAATTATAAATAAAAAGCAGTTGTATTGTCAACTGCTTTTCTGTGTATACTTAAGATATTATTTTTTTATTTCCAACGCTCTAAAAACTGTTCTTCATTAATGATTTCTATACCCAGTTCTTTGGCTTTTTTGTTTTTAGAAGAATTTGATAGTAAATCATTATTAATTAAATAATTAGTTTTTGAAGTTACTGAGCCTGTAACCTTGCCACCTCTTTTTTCGATATAATCTTTTACTTCATTACGATTGGCAAACCTTTCCACACTTCCTGTAACCACAAAGTTAAGACCTGCCATGTTTTGTTCTTCGTTGTTTTCTTCTTTTATAATTGTTAATTCATTTAATAAGTTGTTAAACTTTTTAATATTTTCTTTATCAGAAAAATACTCCACAAATTTAACAGCCATCTTGTCACCAATGCCATCTATTTTAACTAACTCTTCTGCTGTAGCATGTGTGATTTTTTCAATATCATTATTAAAGTATTTGCAAATAAGCTTGGCATTTGCCACACCGATATTCGGAATTCCCAGGCTATATAAAAGAGCATGTAATTCTACCTCTCTTGCCTTGTTTAAGGAATCAATTATATTGTCGTAAGACTTTTGGCCAAATCCAGGTGTTTCCACAATTTCTTTCTGATATCTGCTTAAATTAAATATATCCGCAAATTCGTGAATGTATCCTGCATCGATAAATTTCTCTAAAGTTTCCTCTGATAATCCATCTATGTTCATTGCATTTCTTGAAACAAATAATGAATATAATTTAACATGCTTTGCGGGGCATTGTTTGTTCGGACAATATAAAGTTTTTACTCCGTTGTCATTTTTTATTTCTGTTCTTTCTCCACATGCCGGGCAAATTTCAGGTATAACGCACTTGCCTGATTTAGTTACGTTTTCGGAAATTTGAGGGATAATCATATTAGCCTTGTACACTTTAATTGTATCCCCATCTCCTAATTTAAGTTCCTCCATTATGCTGATATTGTGAACACTTGCTCTTGTAACTGTAGTCCCTTCAAGTTCTACCGGTTTAAAAACTGCAACAGGATTAATCAAACCTGTTCTGCTTGGACTCCATTCGATATATTCTAAAGTTGTCTCAGCCTGTTCATCTTCCCATTTAAAAGCAATTCCGTTTCTTGGGAACTTCGCAGTTCTACCTAAAGATAAACCATATTCAATATCATCATACATTAAAACCAAACCATCTGAAGGATAATCGTATTCTTTGATTTTTTCTGCAAAATATTTTACAGTTTCTTCCATATTTGAAGATGTTACTTCTTTTCTTTCAACAACTTCAAATCCCTGTTGTTCAAGCCATAAGTATTGCTGCTCAATTGAATTTTTAAAATCAACATTTTCTGCACTAATCAAGGCAAAAGCTATAAAGTTTACATTTCTTTTAGCAGTAATTTCACTGTTTAATTGTCTTACGGAACCTGAGCATAAATTTCTTGGGTTCTTATATTTTGCCTGAGCATCCTCAATTTCCCTGTTGATTTTTTCAAAATCAGAATATTTTATAATGGCTTCTCCACGTAACACCAGTCTTCCCTCATAAGGAATGCTTAAAGGAATGTTTTTGAATGTTTTTGCATTATTTGTTATAACTTCACCAATTTCACCATTACCTCTTGTAACAGCCTTAAAAAGTTTTCCCTGCTGGTATGTTAAAACCACTGTAAGGCCATCAAGTTTCCAAGACAATAATGATTTTTTGTCTCCCGCGAAATCAGCCAGCACACTTACTTCCTTAGTTTTGTCCAAAGATAACATTGGACTTTCATGCTGTTCTTTAGGAAGTTCACTTACAACCTCATAGCCTACATTAACAGTGGGGCTGTTCGCCAAAACAATTCCTGTATCTTTTTCTAACTGTACTAATTCATCATATAAAGCATCATATTCAAAGTTGCTCATTATTTCCTTTGCATCCTGATAGTATGCTTTACTCGCCTTATTTAATATATCTACTAACTCTTTGATTCTTTCTTTTTTATCCACTTTAAATCTACCCCTCACTTACATATTTTGATAAACCGCTTTAATTTTTCTTTAATGAATCTAATTCACTATTTGTTAAGTTTCTATAATTTCCAATTGGTAAATTATCCAAATGCACTCCCATAATTCTGACTCTTTTTAATTTCTGAACTTTAAAGCCAAGAGTTTCGCACATTCTTCTAATTTGTCTATTTAAGCCCTGAGTTAAAATAATATTAAATGTATGTTTATTAACTTTTTTAACAACGCAAGGTCTTGTAACCTGATCTAATATTTTTACTCCTTTGGACATTTGTTTGATAAACTCCTCTGTAATGGGTTTATCAACAGTTACAACATATTCCTTTTCATGATAATTGGAAGCTTTTAAAATGTTATTAACCAACGCCCCGTCATTCGTTAACAATATTAACCCTTGAGAATTCTTGTCCAATCTTCCAATAGGATAAATTCTCTTCCTATAGTTAATATAATCAACAATATTATCGGGATTATTTTTGTCAGTTGTACATTCTACTCCAACAGGCTTATTAAAAGCTATAACAATCTGTTCTTCTTCTCTTGAAACTTCTTTTCCATCAACAGTAACTTTGTCTAACAAATTTACTTTCTGCCCCATCAAAGTTTACCTTAACATGCCCTTCTTCTATTAATCTGTCAGCCTGTCTTCTTGAGCAAAAACCTGCATCACTTAAAAATTTATTTAATCTTATTTCTTCTGTATTACTTTTCTGTTCTTTTAATCTTTTATTATCCATATACATACCTTATTTTAGTATTTTTAACTTAAATTATTCTAAATAAATCCTTCTAAATTATACATCTTAATAATGATAAATGATACTAGAAACAACGTCAACAAAAATAAGATAAGAGAAGCTGTATATTATCAAAAACCTTAACTAA
>ERZ791821.1679-NODE-1679-length-10411-cov-65.179992_pt1 | contig 10411 bp, 22 predicted proteins | sample MGYA00510300_ERZ791821 | MGnify/ENA primary metagenome ERZ791821 (study PRJEB30046, sample SAMN00792034) | human gut metagenome | study: EMG produced TPA metagenomics assembly of the A metagenome-wide association study of gut microbiota in type 2...
CCGGTTTCAATTGGTAGCGGGGCATGGATTTGAACCATGGACCTCTGGGTTATGATGTCCGACTCCAGAGGGCCGGTCGCGTGACCTGGGCAACTGTCAGGCCGCGAGTATCCAACCCCGTCGTAATCGACCGTCGCTGATCGAGTCAGCGACAGGCAGACCTCCTTCGTCATCGTGGCGCTCGCCAATGATGTTTAGTGCCTTCGATGGAGTGAGAGACGGATCAAGCAGAGTGCTCAGCGGCACGCCAATGAAGTCGGCCGCCTTACATGTGTCGTTAATACTCCAAGCGCTTCCACTGATGAACATGCGGGATACGGCCTGGGGTTTACGACCCATATACTCGGCTAGATCCTTACGATACAAGCCTTTTAACTGCATGAACATATTTAGGTTCAGCAGCATCACAGACTGTGGATCTGTGGTTATTTTCTGTGCGATTGTTGCTGTCATGCGATTAATACTAATCAAAATCGGTTAGTTACGCAAATTCGTTTATCTGACTTGAATACGACACGCCGATAAACGAAAACGTGTAGTGCGTGTATAGTTGCAGCCATGAACACTAAACGAAATCGTATCGCGGGAGACGTTCTCGTTGAGCGCTTGGATGAACTGGAAAGCCAGCGCAACCTAACCCAGCGTGAAGTTGCCGAAGCGATTGGAATGCCAGAGCAGACCTACAGCAATAAGAAGAACCGCACTGGCCGCTCATTCACACTCAAAGACATGAACGCGCTCGCCGACTTCTTCAATGTTTCCACTGACTATCTGCTCGGTCGCATTGATACCCCGTGGCCGGATCCATGGGAAGAAAAGGAGAGCAAATGAACGACATCCGCAAAGCCTGCGTCGAAGCGATATTCAAGGAATTCGAGAACGAGAGCGACGCCATCCGTCCGGCCTGCGGCGACGGATGGGGCGAAATCGAAGCAAGGCGTTCGCTCGGTCACATCGTCGGATACGTCGACCTCGACGTGGCCGACCTCGTGGACATCGTCATCGACACCATCAACAAGGAGCTGTGATGGAATCAATGCCTTTGGCCGTCGGTCAGGCGCTGCTCGATCTCAGTGTTGCGTCTGCTGCCCAGTTCGGTGGTGTACGTGACGTGTATAGTGACGCGGCATGTTCCGATGCCGGCAAAGAAGAAGCCGTTTCTGGAGTTGATGGCGTCGATCTCGGATTGGTCTTTGATTATCTGCTTGGAGAAGAACTCGCTTTCGAGCGCGATCTCGCAGAACGGCATTGTCTTGTCGACGCGCGCCTGCGCAATGGTCTGGTCTTCAAAGCGGACGAACACATGAACGTCTCGTGCGATGTTGCCGCAATCGTTGACAAGAAAGACGGTGGAAGTTTCTCCATCATACTCGACCCTCCACTTGTAAACCGTCTGGTCGGCGGTGACTGCCAACGCCCGTTGGCTGATCGAGTTCGCGTCTGCAGCTATCTCGTTCGCTTTGCCGGCAAGGTCGTTGGCGTGTTCGGCGATCCCCTTCGAGTCGGCGGCGATCCCGTTGGCTTCTTCCGCCGAGTCGTTGGCGTCCTTGGCGAGCTTGTTTCCAGCATGCGTTTGGAACAAGGCGACACATCCGGAGACACCGCCAACCAATCCCGTGACGGCGCCAACGACGCCGGTGATCGCATTGATGTCCATTCCATCGATTCTACGGACGGAGGCGAACGATGAAGGTTCTTGCCCACGTCATCCTGCACCAGCTGCTGTTCGCGGTGTGGTTGCTGGCCATGTGGGTGCTGTATTGCACGCCGGCGTGCACGCACCCGATCGAACATCTCATCGCCGTGCCGTTCGCGGTGCTCATCCCGACGGCCGTCATCATGCGTCGCCTGTGCTCCGACCCCCGCTTCGCGCGCTGGCTGGACGAGCAACGGCAGTGAAGGACTTGGACGGTTCCGTACACATTGCGGCATGGACGTGGTTCGTCATGCGCGGCCATGCCGGAACCGCCCGCGCGTCAAGGAAAAGACGTTAAAACCAGCCGGACGGGTCATCTTCTCTCTTCTCCTCCCGTCCGCCTTCGCCGGGGCCCGCGACAGGATGCGGGCGCCATGGATCGGCGTGTTGAGGTCACGTCGGCGGATGGGTGCGCGGTTCGACTCCGCGTCCCGGCACGACATCAATCCAAAGGAGGCAAACGTTGCCAAGCAAAACACCAAGCAGGCCGGAAGGCGAGAAGTGGTTCGAGTGGCCGCTCACCCCGGCCAGCGTCGGCATGACGGCCGCCGAACTGATCGGCGAACTGTATGAAACCATATCCACGCTCAACCGCGACCGTGGCTGGGGCCTCACCATGGTCGCGCCGGCGCGCTTCGGCGAGATCGTCATCGACCGCGAGGCCGGATGCCTGCGCGCGAAATGCGCGTGGAAGGCCAAGGATCCCAGCCAGCTCGGCCCGGAACCGGCCGGATACGTGAGAGGGGAATGACATGGCCATCGGCGAGACCGTCATCACCATCGTCGGCAACCTCACCGCGGATCCGGAACTGAGAACCACCGGCCAGGGCGCGCAGGTCGCCAGCTTCACCATCGCAAACACCGCGCGCGTCTATAACAAGCAGACCGGCCAGTACGAGGATAGGGCGGCGCTGTTCATGCGCTGCTCGGCATGGCGTGACATGGCCTCGCATTGCGCGCAGAGCCTTGCGAAGGGCATGCGCGTAATCGCACAAGGCCGTCTGCAGCAGCATTCTTACCAGGCGCAGGACGGATCCAATCGCACCGTCATAGAGCTGCAGGTTGACGAGATCGGCCCGAGCCTGCGCTACGCCACCGCGCAGGTCAGCCGCATCAGCCGACAGCCGCAAGGTCCCGTCTACGGCAATCCCGCCGCGCAGACGCCGACCGCCACCACCGGAGCGGGCGGCTGGAGCCAACAGCCGGCCCAGTCCACGCAACCGGCCGCACCTGCCGATGATCCGTGGGGCGCGCCGTCGGACGACCGGTCATCATTCGGAGGTTTCGGCAAACCCGATCCGGAACCGGAATTCTAAGGAGCAGCAATGAAAGCCAGCGAACAACAGGCGCTCATCCCGCAGGAGGCCACGCCCGACACGCTCATCGACCTCATCGGCAAGACCCAGCAGGTCACCAAGGCCGCGGCCGTCGTGCTCAAGGCATGTCGCACCGTCATGGACACCCGCACCAAGAAGGAGCACATCGACAAGTGGGGAGGCATCCACGCCATCACCGAAGCCGTGTACGACTGCGCGGACCTCGCGCAGCGCATCCTCGACGCGGGACTGGCCATGGAGAACATGTGCGCGAAGCCCGCCACGTCACGGCAGATGATCCTCATCGACGACCTGCGCCGCAGCCTCGACATGGACGACGGCGACGTGGAGGCGACCGTCGATCCGGACACCGGCGAGATCGACTGAACCACGGAAGGAGCAAGAGAGACATGTGGTTCATCATCGACGACCAGATGGCCGACGACAGGCGCATCCGCCGCCTGCCGCTCGCCACCGTGGGACTGTGGGTCAAGCTGTGCGTCATCCACTCCAAAGGCGTCTCGATGCAAGCCAAGGACCCCACCGCGTACCCCGGTCACTTCGACAAGCTCGACCTCAAGGACGCCGGCGGCACCATGAAACAGCTCCAGCAGCTCATCGACTCCGGGCTCATGGAGGAGCACGACGGCGGATGGCGTCCGGTCTACGCCGAAGGCATATGCAGGGAGCCGAAGACGTTGACCGAAGAGCAGCGCGAGGCGCGCCGCAAGGCGGGAAGCAAGGGAGGACGCCGTAAGGCGGCCAACCGGAAAGCCAAGCAAACGTCTGGCGACTTGCCGGAAGACAGCCAAGCAAACGGAGAGCAAAACGGTGGCGAGATGGGTAGCAAACCGTCTAGCAAGTTGCTAGGGGACAGCCAAGCAAAAACATGGCATAAAACCGATACCGATACCGATAATCCCTCTCCGACCCCTCCCGCCGGCAAACCGAAGCAGCCTGCCACGCCGGAATCCGGCTTCGACCATTTCGCCGAAGCCTATCCCGGATCCATTGGCGCGAAAGGCCGCAAGACCGAAGCCGAAGCCAGAGCCCTGTACGCGACGATCGCCGGAAACCCCGTCGAACTCGCCCGACTCCAAGCCGCGCTCCGCCGCTACAAGCACGCCGTCAACGACGGTCAAATCCGCACCGGCCACATCCCACGGCTCAACACATGGCTCCGCGACCAATGGGAAACCTGGGCACCCGAGCCAATCTCGCCGCCGCCAATCCACAAGCACACCTGGAACTGCGAACACGTCCACCAGCTCATGGATCCGCACGAGGACGAATACGACCACACCGGAAGCCTCCGCAACGGCAACCCAAGCGAATGGTGGAAGGCATGCCAGGCGTGCGCAGACGAACTCAACCAACAACAAACCAGCAAGGAGAAGCAATGAGCAACTACCACCAGAGCAACGAAATCAAGCTCATCAACACGAGCCTGATCGACCCACACCCGGACAATCCACGCAAAAACATCGGCGACGTGACCGACCTCGCCGCCAGCATCAAAACCAACGGTCTCCTCACGCCCCTCAGCGTCGTACCCAACGGCAGCCGCTACCGCGTCATCGCCGGACACCGCAGACTCGCCGCATGCAAACAGGCCGGAACCGGAGCCGTCCCATGCTTCGTGCTTGACCTCGACCCATTGCAGCAGCTCGAGGCCATGATCACCGAGAACTGCCAGCGCGAACAGCTCACCGCGTTGGAGGAGGCCGACGCCATCCAGGGCATGCTCGACCTCGGAGCCACCACCGCCAGCGTCGCCCACCGGCTCGGCCGAAGCGGCGACTACGTGCGTGACCGCGCCAAGGCTGCCAGCATCGACAACGAGGTCAGAGCGACCCGCGACGATTTCGGCCAGCTCACCATCGGCCAGCTCGTGGCCATCGCGCGATATGACGGCCAGCCGGACAGGCAGAAGAAGCTCGCGCAGGCGGCCGGCACCTCGAACTTCGACTACATCCTCCGCAACATCGAACGCGACGACCGCGAACGGCAATGGATCGAATCGGTCGCCACGCTCCTCAAGAACGCCGACGGCATAAACCTCATCCCCGACCCCGAAAAGCCCTACAGCGACCCGGAATGGCGCTACCTCGGCTGCATGTTCCCGTCCGCCGGCACCCCCGAAGAAGTCATCGAAAGGATCCGCGAACAGAACCCCGCAGCCGTATCCATCCACATGCAGCAGGTCTACCTCTGGGCCCGCCGCGACAAGACCGCCGATGCCGAGAAGGAAGCCCGACGCGCCGCCGAACAGGCCGAACGCGACGCCCGCCGGCACGCGCTCGAGGAATACGCCGCCGCCTCCGCGGACAAGCGCATGGCATGGCTCCACGCCAACCTCCACGGCGTCAAACGCGACAAGCTCGTCGAAACCACGGCCCGGCTCGGACTCCTGCAGATCATCGACCCGGACCCGCAGGGCTACACGCTGGCGCTGAGCACATGGAACGACGCCGCATGCGGCGCCGAACAATTCGCCACCATCAGCGGCATCGAACCGGAACGGGCGCTCGCCGAACTCCGCTACCACCTCGACGAACCCGACTGGGCGGTCTGGGCGGTGCAAATCCTCGCCGCACGCATCGAATGGTTCGTTGACCCGACCGACTGGACCACCGTCAACGACACCAGCAGACGCATCCCCGGCTACTACCAGATCCTCCAAGACCTCGGCTACACGCCCACCGACGACGAAACCAGCCACCTCAGCCAGCTCATCGCCGCCATCAGTGAAGCCGACTCCGACGAAAACGAAGAAGACGAGGAGAACAACCAATGACCAGGAAACAACTCGAAAGACTCGCCCGACTCCTCACCGACACCGCCCAGACCGCCAGCACAATCGAACTGCGAGCGCTCGCCGGTGGCAAGGCGGATGACGGCATCGTGGCGATGGCGGCCGGGTTGAGGGCTGACTGCACTGCGTGTTTGGTGCTGGTCGACGGTCTGATGCAGGAGGGGGTGCGTTGTGAGTGAGTTTGCTGATTCGAAGCGTGCTGCTTTGGAGCGGCAGGGTTGGCATTGTCTGCGTTGCGGGACGAACATCCATGACCCGTCATGCTGGCCTGGACGCAGTGGCCATCACCGTCAGTTGCGGCGTGCGGCGGATCCGGATGTGAGGCACAGTCCGGCCAACATCGTCGAGCTGTGCGGTTCGGGCACGACCGGCTGCCACGGCTGGGTCCACCAGCATGTGAAGGAGGCCGAACGCCTCGGGCTGATAGTCCCGCTCGGCAGGGATCCGCGCACCACCCCGGTGCGCGACTGGCAGGGGAGATGGCTCTGGCTCAACCAGGACGGCACGGCCACGCCATTGACCATGCGCGAAACATTGACAATTCAAACGGAAGGAATGACAAATGCACGAGAATAACGGCAAACCGGAGGCGCTGCTGTGGATCGACTTTGAGACCACAGGCGTGGACAGGCGCAAAAAGCCTGCCATTGGAGATCGGTATGGAATGTACCGACATGCTGGGCGAACAAAAGTTCGGATCATTGTCTCGCATCATCCGCCCGGGCAAACTCGACCTCCTGTCCATGAGCCCCGTCGCCTTCTCCATGCACACCGACAACGGCCTGCTGTTCGAACTCATGGGAGGCTCCGTGCGCAATGACAGCATGGTCGTCGTGGCCAACGCCGTGAAGGAATTCCTTGACCCGCTCTCCCAGCGCTTCTCCCTCGTCCCCGCGGGGACCAACGTGGACTTCGACCTTTACTTCCTCCGCCGACTCAACCTCAACCCTGACGCGTGGCTCACCTACCGCAAATACGACATGGCCACCATCCGCCGACTCGTCACCGCGCTCGGCGCCCCGGATCCATACCAGGGCGACAGCGGCCCGCACCGGGTGAAATCCTGCATCGCACGCGACATCAAAGACTACAAGGCCATGCTCGAGACACTCGCCGTCAAGACGGGAGACCACAAGTGAGAAAGACCATCAGCCACCTCGCCGACCGGCTCGGAGACGCCATGGCCACGCTGTTCACCCTCCTCGCGCTGCTGCTCATCCCGCACGCCGTCATCAGGGCGATCATCGGACAGGCGCTCCACCAGTGGACACCAATCACGTGGCTCGCCATCCACACCGCACTGACCATCGCGGCGCTCGCCACCAGCCTCGCCAGCTATGCGATCGCCGCACCGCTCGCACCGCCAAGACCGGAGACCTACCAATGACCGAAGACCAGCAAGACCAGCTCGTCATCAGCCTCGACACGCAATACGCCGTCGCGCACGCCATCTACAACCGATTCCACGCCAACGGCCACCGCAAACACCTCACGTGGGAAAACCTCGACGACGACGACCGCGAACCATGGCGCCTGATAGCCAAGGACGCGATCACCGAGATGCTGGCCAGCCCGGAGATCGGAGGAACGGCATGAGCCACATCGCGATAATCCTCCTGGCGCTCGCCTTCCCGATCGGCTGGATGGGTGGCCGGGAATGAGCATCATCGTCCCATTGCACAAGTGGCGGTCGGCCGACCCGGCCATCCTGATCGGCCGCCGCTGCATCGCCCGCACCGACGACGACGTCGTCATCGACGGCCGGCTCGAACTCATCCGCCGGCCGGACGGCACCGCCACCCTCCGCTTCAAAGGCATCGGAAACGACATCATCGACCACGATCCGAACACATGTTCCAACAGCATGAGCGACGGCTTAAGAAGCCTCGCCATCTACGGAAAGGACTGAACAATGAGAAACACCATCTGCGCCACACTCACCGCAATCACCCTCACCCTCTGCACCGCGCTCGCAGGATGCGGCAGCGCGTCGGGGCCTTCCACGCCCGCGCATGAGGTCAGGTCCGTCGACTCGCAGTGCTCCGCCGGGGCCGACGTATTCACGGAATGCGTCATCACCCTGACCGACACGAGGAAAGTTGACTGCGTCGTCTACTCGGGCTACGAGAAGGGCGGCCTGTCATGCGACTGGAGCCATGTGAGCGGCGCGGACAAGGAACCACAGTGAAAATCTGGTCGCAATGCGGCGCCGTATGTATCGCACCAGAGGACGACGAGGAACGGCAGGCATGCGAAATCGCCGTCAACGCCCTGCTCAGATGGTCGGCGGAACACGACAAGGAAAAGGAACAACAATGAAAGACAGTGAAGCAGACATCGCCATCGGCGTGCTCAACAAACTCATCGACCAGGAACTCGAAGCCGTCCGCGCCGCGACAAGGGACGGCAATACCCCCTTCGGCGGCTACGCCCAGACCCGACATCATGCCTTCCTCTACGCCAGGGACGAGATCAGGAAGGCGCTCGCCGCAGCCGTGGATGAAAGGGGTGCGGGGAATCCGTTCCTGCCGCAGCGTGACGAGCTGGTCACGCAGGATATGCACACCTGCGATTTGTGCGGCCGGTGGTGTTCAAGTCCCGTCTATTCCATAGGCCTCATCTACGGCGGCCAGGCGAAGACATTCACCGAGGTGTGCGCCGACTGCATGTGGCGTCTCAAATTCCAGCCGGTCAAAACCATCCCACTGGACAGCTACCGTCTTTTCGAGCAGTGGCTTCTATCTCGATCAGAAGCTGAAGAAGAAACAAGAGGACGTTATGACCAGTGAAAGCCAGCTTGACTTCGAAACCAAATACCTTCAAGGCGAATCCATCCAGGTCTCCACAGACAAGACCATCACGCAGATCGCCTCCGACGCCTACGTGCGGGGCTTCATCGCAGGACGACTTAAACCACCGACCGAAATCGAAATAGACGCCGCCCTACGCTACCTCAACAACAACGCGCTCATAAGACAGGGCATAACCCACGTAACAGTCAAATACGCGCTCGCCGACATGTGTCGGGAAATGAGATACGCCTTGACGAAAAGAACTACCAACTGAAAGGAAACACGAAAAATGAGTGATAAAACACTCGAACCGCCACTGCCGCCGATCGACGCGCGCACCGAAGCCGTCGCCGAACGCCTGTTCGGACTCAAATTTGCACTCCGCAAGGACGATCCGAAACACATCCACGACGAATGGGAGCATGCGGCCGAATGGATCCGCGACGGATACCTGCGTCAAGCCATCGAAGTGCTCGCCGCAGCCGACCAAGCGCAACCCGCGAGCGCCGACGGATCCGATTACGGGGAGCGGATGCGCGTCGAATACCGTGAGTTGACCGCCCGCGCCGGCAGGCTCAGGGACATGCTGCAGCGGTATGCGGATGGCATGCTTGACTTCGAGCCCGCCTGTCCGATCACTCTGTTGAGCAGGCAGCTCAAAGTCATGGACGAATACGCTCTCATCCTCCGCAGGCGCGCCAACATCGAGCACATCAGCCTCGGCAACCAGCGCATCGACACGACGGTCGCCAGGGACACCCGATGAGCGACACGTCCGACCGTATCCGCGCCGTCATCCAATGCGTCACAGGCCTGCCGGCCGACCCCACAAACGAACCAACAAAGGAGAACAAGCAATGAGCAACGACATCGACAAAAGCGTAAACCGTCTCAACGCAGCCGAAACCATCCGCCGCCAGGCCATCGCACTGCAGAACCACATCAGCGAAGCGCTCGCCGGCCTCCAAACCCTCAGCGGCAGCGAGGACATCCAGATCAGCCACGCGCACACCATGGCCACCATCCAAGCATCCAAGGCACTCAAACAGGCGCACCTGATGCAGGACTCGGCCGACATGCTCGATCAAGCCGACCAGCGAGACGAGGAGAACAACATCAGCCGCATGCTCATCAGCAAGATTGCCCAGCAAGGCGAATAAAAAGAGAGGCCCCGCCAATCCGGACGGAACCCCCAAGAAACCAACCACCATTCTAGCCGGAAAGCGGGAACCATGACCAGTCAATGCCAACAATGCGGCGAACCAGCACAAACCACCCTCTGCAAAACCTGCGCCAAACACATGAGACGACAGGCCAGCAGCCTCGCCAAAACCATCCCGGAACTCCGCGCGCTCGCCGAACGCAAGGCGCACATCGGCGAGCGCGGTGGTGGTGCGCGTGGAGGTTCGGTCGGTCTGCCGGTGAGCGTGCATTGGTTGGAGGTGTATGAGGAGGCGGCCCGTTTGATGCTTCGGTTGGCTGGTTGCGTGGATTTGAAGTGGATGCTGCTGCCGGTCGAGGGATGGCGGCCGGCGTATCGTGCGGTGTGCAGGTCGTGGTCGCGTGTGGTGTGTTCTCCGGCTGCCGGCGAGCTGGCCGATCGGCTGGACAGGATGCTCCGTCGTATCGACAGGTTGTGCACGCCGTCGGATGGGCGCGTGACCGTCGTGCAGTGTCCGGATTGTTCGGCGTCGTTGGCGGTGCCGCAGGGCATGCGGGATGGCTGGTGCCCCGAATGCGGCGAGCGCCTCGACCTGGACATGCTGGTGTCCGGCCGTGTGGATGCCGCGGG